>Ga0105053_10001175_pt1 | contig 41832 bp, 42 predicted proteins | sample BON01_FD_78093 | JGI IMG/M metagenome (GOLD analysis project Ga0105053, IMG submission 78093) | Freshwater microbial communities from Lake Bonney liftoff mats and glacier meltwater in Antarctica - BON-01 | ecosystem: Environmental > Aquatic > Freshwater > Ice > Glacier meltwater | place: Lake... | reverse complement strand
GAAGCTTGTCGATGCGACCCACGCCTCTGCTTCGCTTGTCAGTCGAGTAGGCGAGGGCGATGGCATCCTGATTTCTGCAGATCGTAATCCGAATGTGCGTGGAGCGCTTGTCACTGGATTGATCTCCACCTTGCCTGAGCAGCATCTCACCGCGCTCGCGGTTGATATTGATGCAGGTAAAGTGAAGACGATCATTTCCGTCGGCGAAGATCTCGCTGCAGCCGGACTCTGCGCAGAACAACTCGCGAAGGTGTCGATCGTTTATCTCGGCACGCATGCCAATGCGACGAGTGCCGCCGCCAAGGTAGTGATTCCTACGCTGACGACTTTTGAGAAAGCCGGCACGCTGGTTAATCAGCAGTTCCGCATCCAGAAATTTGCCAAAACAGTTCCGGGCAAGACTGGCGCGACTGACGATCTCGCTGTTTTGGCGAAACTCGTTGCTGCTTCGAGTGGCGCCGAGGTCTCCGGTGAGTTGAAAACTCTCTGGACGACGATTGCCGCCGAAGTGCCCGCACTCGCCACGATGAAATACGTTTCGATTCCCGACGAGGGTCTGCTGTTGGATGGCACCCCATTTGCTGACCTTCCTTTTGTCGAGGGTGAGACCTTACACTATCAACCGGCCGTCGCTGCCGAGACCACCGCCTGATCCGAGCTATGATCGAATATTGGTCCACTCTTCATCCTCTCGTCCAAGGCATCATCAAAGCCTTGGCGGTTATCGGCGTGGTGTTTCCGCTCGCTGGGGCTTGCTCGCTGGCCGAGCGAAAAATTTCCGCCTGGATTCAAGGTCGCCCTGGTCCTAATCGCGCAATTGTGCCGTGGATCGCGTGGATTCCGTTTCTCGGGACGTTCCTGCAACGCCTCGGTGTGTTTCATCTGATAGCTGATGGTGCGAAGTTCCTCTTCAAGGAAGATCCGCTTCCTGGGCACGTAAATAAATTCTACTTCATCCTCGCCCCGATGGTGGCCTTGGTGCCTGCATTTACCACGGTGGTCGCGGTGCCATTTGGTGCCTACTTCGATGGTGAATCGGTCGTGCCGCTTATTCTGGCTGACGTCGATGTCGGCTTGCTCGCGGTCTTCGCGGTGTCGTCACTCGGGGTGTATTCGCTGATACTCGCGGGATGGGCTTCTAATTCGAAGTATCCGTTTCTCGGTGGCGTGCGCGCTTCGGCTCAGCTCGTTTCGTATGAGCTATCGATGACACTCTCAGTGTTGCCCGTGTTTCTGTGGATCAATGCTCCAGGCACGGAAGGCTCGCTGAGTCTCGTTCGGGTCGTGGAAATGCAAAGCGGCTTTGGGCTGCAGTGGGACAGCCTATGGTTCATCTTCACGATGCCTTTGTGCGCGATCATTTTTCTGATCGCACTATTCGCCGAAACAAATCGCCATCCGTTCGACATGCCCGAATCCGAGGCAGATCTCGTGGGCGGTTTCCACACGGAATACGGCGCCTTTAAGTGGTCGTTGTTCTTTGTGGCCGAGTATGCCCACATGATTATCGGCTCTGGTATCTTCGTGCTGCTCTTCCTCGGTGGTTGGAATCCTTTACCCGGACTCCCGTTGGAGACTCTCGTGGGCTGGCTCGCATCAATGTGTTCCTGGGCCACTTGCTCGATCTTCGTCGGAGTGCTTTCAATCAGCATCTTCCTCGTCAAGATTCTCGCCTTGATCTTTCTCTTTATGTGGGTGCGCTGGACCGTGCCTCGCTTCCGTTATGACCAAGTCATGAACCTCGGTTGGAAGAAACTCCTCCCCCTCGCGATAGCCAATCTGCTGTTCTATCTCATCGCGATCGCTATCATCGAAAAGAACATCTGATAATTTCCTGCCATGGCCGTCATCCCTGTAGATCGTAAACCACTTACTCTCGCTGAGCGCACTTACCTGCCTCAGATTGCGGGTGCGATGAAGACGACGCTCAAGAGGCTGTTCAAGCCGGCTGAGACGTTGGAGTATCCTGAAGCTCGCCCAGAAATTCCGGAAGGCTATCGCGGAGTGCCGACTTTGGTAAAAGATCCCAATGGTCGCGAAAAGTGCGTTTCCTGTCAGCTGTGCGAATTCGTCTGCCCGCCCAAAGCGATCCGGATCAAACCGGGTGAGTTGCAGGAGAATAGCGGAAGCGACCATGTCGAAAAAGCTCCCGAGGCGTTTGAAATCGATATGCTCCGCTGCATTTATTGCGGACTGTGTCAGGAAGTTTGCCCGGAAGAAGCAATCTTTTTGCAGAACGAATTCTCCCTGTCGGGATTCACCCGCGAAGAGATGGTGAACGACAAAGAAAAACTTTACGAACTCGGTGGCACCCTACCGGATGAACACAACAAGTGGGACAAAAAGAAAGCGGCCGCCGATCACGGCAACGCCCATTAAGCCCTGAACGACGATGGCTGAATTTCTATTCTATTTCCTCTCCGCCTTTACCGTGCTTTGCGCACTGGGGGTCGTCTTGAATCGCAACGCGATCAATTCATCGCTCTGCTTTCTGCTCTGCCTGGTCGGGGTGGCCGCATTGTTCGCGATGCTCGAGGCCTATCTGCTCGCGGTGCTGATGGTGCTGGTTTATGCGGGAGCGGTCGTCGCACTGTTCCTCTTCATTGTGATGTTGCTCGATCTGAACGAGAAATCGCCTTGGTCGATGAAGGGTATGTCTACGGTTTCCGCCGTGATCGCATTTGCACTATTGGTAGCGGGCGTCTGTTCCTTCGCTGCTCAAGGCCAATTGGCAGCGCTGCCATTATCTGAGGTTCCCGCAGTTGGCGCCTCACTGAAAAATTACGGGCATCAATTATTCACGATCTATCTGTTGCCCGTGCAAGTAGTGGGGTTTCTGCTCCTGATCGCCATGCTTGGCGTGATCGTGCTCAGTAAGAAATTCGACGACGTGGAGGATTCACAATGATCGAAATCGGACTCAACGCTTACATTCTTCTCAGCGTAGTGCTGTTTGCTATCGGCTTCTTCGGAGTGCTCGTGCGCAAAAACACTCTCGTGATCTACATCTGCTTGGAGTTGATGCTCGTCGCGGCGACTCTCGCTCTGGTGGCCTTCTCTCGCTACAACGGCACGATGGATGGCAACGTCTTCGTGTTCTTCATTCTCACTGTCGCCGCCGCGGAAGTCGCGGTTGGCCTCGCCATCATCGTCGCCCTTTTTCGTAAGCGCATGACGGTGCAGGTAGACAAACTCAACGCCCTCAAGAACTGACGCCATGACGCCCGTTCAACAAGCTCTCCTCATTCTTCTCATCCCGCTCGCTTCGGCGGCGATCATCGCGTTGTTCTTACGACGCAAAGGTGGCCTCGCCACGATCGTTTCCATGGTGGCTGCAGCCGCAATCGCGGGACTATCGTTGAGCCTGATCGCCGGCGGTGAACGATTCACACAGTCCTGGGAATGGATGCAACTCGGTGGTCTCACCATTTCGATTGGATTCAAATTCGATGATCTCGCGGCACTGATGCTCTTTGTTGTGAGCTTCGTGGGTTTCTTTATCCACCTGTTCAGCGTAGGCTACATGCACGATGACAAAGCTCGCGCCCGTTATTTCGGCGGATTGTCCATCTTCATGTTTTCGATGATCGGAATCGTTTTCGCGGACAATCTGTTCATGATGTTTATTTTCTGGGAACTCGTTGGATTCAGCTCCTACCTGCTGATCAACCACTACCACGAAAAGCAATCAGCGGCAGATGCCTCCAAGAAAGCATTTATTGTTAATCGGGTGGGGGACTTTGGTTTCCTCCTTGGTATCATCCTCTGCTACTGGACTTACGGCACCGTCAATTTGACTGAGCTCGGTATGATCAGTGATTCGGGTGGATTGGTTTACAGTAAATTGATTCCCCTTCTCCTTTTCTGTGGTGCGGTTGGCAAGTCGGCTCAAATGCCATTGCAAGTCTGGTTGCCCGATGCCATGGAAGGCCCGACACCCGTTTCGGCTCTCATCCACGCTGCGACGATGGTCGCGGCGGGTATCTTCATGCTTTGCCGTATTGAAGTGCTGATGGTTCCTGAAGCGCTCAACATCATCATGTGGATCGGCACCGCGACTGCGCTCTATGCCGCACTCTGCGCGATCGTGCAAAGCGACATCAAGAAGGTGCTCGCTTACTCCACCCTCTCCCAACTCGGCTACATGGTCGCCGCCTTTGGTCTGGGATCGCTGGTATTCGAACAAGATGGAAAGGACGTATTGATCTTCGCTGGTGTCGGTGCCGCGATGTTCCATCTGACGACCCACGCCTTTTTCAAGGCTCTCCTCTTCCTCGGTTCTGGTTCGGTCATCCACGGCTGCCATCACGAGCAGGATATCTTTCAGATGGGTGGTCTGCGAAAGAAGATGCCCATCACGTTCCTCACTTTTACGATCGGAGTGCTCGCGATTATCGGCATGCCCGGTCTCGCCGGTTTCTTTTCGAAGGATGCGATCCTGCTACTCGCGATGAGGAACAACACCGCGGTCTTCGCGATTCTCCTTTTCACCGCGATCCTGACCGCTTTCTACATGGTTCGCATGTGGAAGCTCGTTTTCTTTGGCGCGACCCGTTCGGACAATGCGGCGAAATCGCACGAAAGCGGTTTGTCGATGACTCTGCCGCTCATGGTTCTCGCTGGACTCGCGATCATCGGAGGCTACACCGGAATCTATCGTAAGCTCGCTGGTTCGGTCGCCGATCTGGTGCCTCACGCTCATGGTTCCGAGCACACCCTGATTCTCGTCACGAGTATTGTGGTGCTCCTCATCGGCTCGCTCGGGGCCTGGGCTTATTACAAGCCGGGCACGAAGGATACTTTGGAGCAAAATTCCAATGGCCTCTTCAATAGCCTGACTACTTTGAAAGAATCGTTCGATGCACTTTACGGCTACTACGTCGCGAAAGTGCAGCAACGCTTCGCCATGTTGCTCAACTTCTTGGAGCAAATCTTTCTCGCGGGTCTCATCATCCGCGGCTTCTCCGGGCTGGTTGGCCTGCTGGGTCTGGGCGCACGTGCGCTTCACCTCGGCAGCCTCCACGCCTATGTTCACTGGTTCCTCTTGGGGATTGTTCTCCTCTGGGTCCTGACCTCGGGATTGTTTTAATCTGAAATGACCGCACTGCCTTTTGATCCTCTTCTGTTGGCCATCGTGTCGCCCCTCGCGGTGGCGCTAGCGATCGCGCTTGGTCTTCCCAAACGTTTCTCGATCAAGCTGGCCTATGTCGGCTTCGGATTGCCGGCCTTACTGGCCCTGCATGCGTGGTATCATTTTCCGGCGGGAGTCGGGGCTGATTACGCATTTACGACCGACTACAATACCGGCCTCGAAAGCATGGGCATCAGCCTGAAGCTCGGGCTCAACGGTATTTCGATGCCGCTCTTTGCCCTGGCGGGAATCGTCGGCTTGGCGGCCGGTCTCTACGCGATTCAATCTGGTGCGGAACGCCTCAAGATCTACCTCATGCTGCTGCTCACGATGCAGGGCGGATTGATGGGTGTGTTTGCGAGTATCGATGTATTCTACTTTTACTTCTTCCACGAACTCGCACTGATCCCGACCTTTGTCATGGTGGGCATCTGGGGCGGACGTGACCGCAACTACGCGGCGATGAAGATGACCATTTATCTCACGCTCGGAGCGATGCTGTCGTTGATCGGTTTGATCGCGATCTACGTGAAGAGTGGGGCGAATAGCTTTGATTTGATCACGCTGCGCCATGCGCTTGCGGCTCAACCCCTTGAGGTGAGCGTGCAGAAATATCTGTTTGGCCTCCTGATGTTCGGCTTCGGTATTTTGGTGTCGATCTGGCCACTGCACACTTGGGCTCCACTGGGCTACGGCGCGGCCCCGAGTTCCGCTGCGATGTTGCACGCGGGTGTGCTCAAAAAATTCGGTCTCTACGGATTGATTCAAATCGCAGTGCCTTTACTGCCGGCTGGTGCTGGGCACTGGGTGACGATTCTCGCGATTCTCGCGGCGTTTGGTAATGTGCTCATCGTCGGCCTCATCACGATGGCCCAACGCGATCTCAAGCAGATGGTCGGTTACAGTTCCGTGATGCACATGGGCTATGCGTTTCTCGGTATCGCGTGTCTCACCAGCATGGGTGTGGGTGGCGTCGTAATTCTGATGGTGGCTCACGGTTTGTCCGTGGCGCTGCTCTTCCTCCTCGCTACTTGTGTCCATCATCGCACCCAAACTTTCGATATGGAAGAGATGGGTGGGCTCGCGCAAAAAGCACCGGTGCTCGCCGCTCTGTTTGTCGCCGCGACGATGGCGGGAATCGGTCTGCCGGGCTTTGCCAATTTCTGGGGCGAGCTGACGATCTTCGTCGCCCTCTGGAATTTCTCACCTCTTTACACGGCCATCGCCGTGGCGGGTATCATTATCTCCGCGATCTACGGTTTACGGGCGACGGCTCGCGTGTTCTTCGGTTCGCCAACCGAGGAGTTTACCAAAGTCTCCGCCGAACATCCGCCGACCGATCTGCGCTGGGGCGAAAAGCTCCCGGCACTGATCCTCCTCGCGGTGCTTCTCTTTATCGGCTTCTGGCCGAAATCTGTTTCCGAACCGGTTGATGGTGCATTGCACCGTGCTTGGCCCGCTGCCGGAGCCCTGCCTGCTACAACCGCTGCCAAGTAAGTTACCGCCGCCATGAATATCGAACTTCTTCAGGCCGCCGCCGAATCCAACCAGTGGAGTGCTATTTACCCCGAGGTCGCGTTGGGCTGTCTCGCTCTCGCGTTGCTCGCGCTTGAAATCATGCTGCCCAAGTCGCAGCACAAGATTATTCCCGGGGTCGCCATCCTCGGCCAGTTGGCCCTGTTGATCTGCCTACTGGTCAATTTCAATGCGTCTTATCTCGGGACGGATACGTTCAACGGATTGATCAGTCACACGCGTGACGGGCAGTTCATGCGCGTCTTCTTTCTCGCGAGCTCGCTGTTAGTCAGTCTGCTGGCGACCGTCAGTCTCGCGAAACAAAAGCTACCACGCATCGAGTTTTACGCGATCACGTTGGTGATTAGTGGGGCGATGATGCTCCTCGCGCAGAGCAACCATTTCGTGATGCTCTTCGTCGCCCTCGAAACGGTGACAGTCGGCTTCTACATTTTGGTGAGTTACTTCCGCGCCAATCCGCTTTCGCTCGAAGCAGGTCTCAAATACCTGATCATGGGCGCGCTTAGCTCGGGTCTGTTGCTCTTCGGTATTGTGCTGCTTTACGGTGTAGCTGGTAATCCTACGCTGCCCGGTCACGTCGCGAATGGCATGAGCTTCCCTGCGCTGCAAAATTTTCTCGCGGCCAATCCCGATAACTTCCTCGCCGGCCTCGGTATCCTTCTCGTGCTCTCCGGAGTCGCTTTCAAAATCGGTGGATTCCCCTTCCAGATCTGGGTGCCTGATGTTTATCAAGGAGCCCCTACGCCGGTGACCGCGTTTTTGGCCGTGGCTTCGAAAGGCGCCGGTTTCGCTATTCTCCTCACCTTGGTGACGACTGCCTTTGCCCCTTACGCTTCGCTAACGATTCCCGTGCTTACCGTGATGGCCGGAGCGACACTGATCTTCGGTAACATCGCTGCGCTCACGCAGCACAATGTGAAACGACTGATCGGTCTTTCTGGTGTCTCGCACGCTGGTTTTCTGCTGATGGGAGTCGTAGCGGCGATGACGGTTCCTTCGACGACTGGAGCCGTTTACTTCTACCTCTTTGATTACCTCATCGCCTCATTCGCCGTCTTTGGCGTGATGGCGCATGTCGCCGGTGATAACGATGCTGAGCAAGAGCTCGATCATTACGCTGGTCTGGCCAAACAACATCCGTTTCTCGGATTGGTGTTGGCGATTGGGTTGGGTTCGCTCGCTGGTATCCCGCCACTGGCCGGATTCATGGGTAAGCTGTTCGTCTTTATCGCGGCATTCAAAGCCGAGCTCTATCCGCTACTCGCAATCGCAGTAGTTGGTGTGGTGATTTCGATCTACTACTATTTCGGGTGGATCAAATCTGCTTTCTTCGACACTTGGCGTGCGCCGTTGCTCGAAGGTGAAACGGATGATCGTCCTGCCGTGACTGCCGTGCGCTGGCCCCTAGGGATCGCGCTCAGTATCCTCGCGATTAGCACCGTCGTTCTTGGTTTCTACCAAGGCTGCCTCGGTGAGTGGTTCTTGAACCGCTAATTGTCGGGAGTGATCGGCTGATCCCGCCTTCGATAACCCAAAGACTTCCAAGGCGGGGTTCGGAGACCCCGCCCTACAGCCAATCTGGAGATACTTGGATTGTCTTGTTTCTTGGCTCTCTTTCGGGGCTTTGGAGATTTTGAGTTTGAAGGAATCAACTAAACGTCACGTCCTTCAATCATGACCCGTTTTCGCCCCTGCATTGATCTTCACGAGGGAAAGGTGAAACAAATCGTCGGTGGCACTCTGCGCGACGATGAGGATGGACTGCAGACCAATTTCGAAAGTGATCAATCAGCGGGATATTTCGCGGGACTTTATCGCAAGGATTTGTTGAGCGGCGGACACATCATCAAGCTTGGTCCGAACAACGATGAAGCCGCCCGCGAAGCTTTGGCGGCTTATCCTGGTGGGCTGCAGGTAGGCGGTGGGATTAATCTAGTTAATGCGCCGCAGTGGCTGGAGGCAGGCGCGAGCCACGTGATCGTGACGTCTTGGCTGTTCGACCAGAATGGGCATCTACTACCCGAACGTCTCGATGCACTAGTCGCCGAAGTGGGGAGGGAGCACATCGTGATCGATTTGAGCTGCCGCGTGAAAGACGATGGCTGGGTCGTGGCGATGAATCGTTGGCAAACGCTGACCGATCTGCCGATCACCGAGCCAACGCTCAAAGCCATGGCGAGCCACTGTGCGGAATTTCTAATTCACGCCGCCGATGTCGAAGGTAAGCGCGAAGGTATCGACGAAAAGCTGGTCGAGTTAATCGGTCAGCATTCACCGATTCCCGCGACTTATGCCGGTGGAGTTCACTCAATTGAGGACCTCGCAACCGTGGAGACACTGAGTGCCGGCAAGGTCGACCTCACCATCGGTAGCGCACTTGATGTTTTTGGCGGAAGCAACGTCCGCTACGAAGATTGTGTGCAGTGGAATCACCGCACTGAGGCTAACAATAAATAATACCCATTCATGAAATCCGCATCCAAAACACCCCGCCTGATTCAATGTGCCACGCCTTGGAGTCTGATTGGCTATCCGAGCACGAAAAAAGAGTGGTCGATGAAACGTAAGATCGAAGCAATTAAGAAGGCTGGATTCGATGGCCTAGCCGCGAGCCCCGATCAGGAGGCCTCAGACCTTTGTGGTAAACTAGGACTCGAATTGATGGGGGGAATGGATGGCTCCAATGTCACGAAGGCGAAGCAGGAGATGGTGCGCCAGCGAAAGCTTGGAGCTACCCACCTCAATGTTCAGCTCTGGGATCATGACACCTCACTTCCGAAGGCCGCTAAGACAGCAGTCAAATTGGTCCGGGCAGGAAATAAGGCGGGAGTGAAGGTGCATATCGAAACGCATCGCGATACGGCGACGGAGACTCCGGAGAAATTCTGGGAGATCGCGCGTCTTTATCAGAAAGAGACTGGCGAATTGATGCCGACGACTTGGGATCACTCGCATTTTGCCATCGTGAAGCATCTCGTGCCTTCAAATTATGCGGAGCGCCTACTCGTTGATCCTGCCATGATTCAACTTTCTCAGATATTACATCTGCGCCCCTTCAATGGTCACCATTGCCAAGTGCCGGTGACTAATGGAAAAGGTAAATTAACTCAGGAATTCCTCGATTACCTCGCCTTCGTGGAGGAACTCTTCCTTTGCTGGCTAAAGGGACCTAAACCTCGCCCAGACCTATGGGTTTGCCCTGAGATGGGTGGGAGCGCTGGCTACCATTTGAGTGGTCAACCGCATCCGTGGCCCGATGCACAGGCGGCACGGGTTGAATATGAGAAGGCGTGGTCGCAGGCTCTGAAGCGGGCGAGTCGCACCCGGAAATAATCGGGAGGATTTTTCTCAGGATCGGGCCCTTCATGCTTGGCGATGGGGCGGCTTTAAGTGAAAACAGAGGAACACTATGAGAATTACCGGCCTCGCTATTGTTCCGCCCCCGACCGCTGCCGATCTGCCCAAAGTCACGCCTGAATTACTGGCTTCTGTTCTGGCGCGTTACTCGCGGAGCAACGATGGGATCGGCGCGATTCTCGATAAGGTGGATATCGCCAATCCGGATGCGTCGATCGACCGGATCCTGAAGTTTGTCGATTATGGCCACGCTTCGATCGGCGGGCTAACGGGTGGCCTCGCGATCGCCCTCGATGACATTTCGATGTGGCTCGCTTATAAACTTTTCGATCTCGCCCAAATGGCGGACGGCCAGGAATCGAGCACGCGCTACATCACGATGGATGCGACCAATCTACCCACGCCTGCAGAGATTGGGATACCCGATGATCTGGCACCGCGTTGGACTGCATTAATGGCGAAGTCGTTTGCGGCCTACCAAAGTGAATACGCGCGACTTGATGCACTCGGCGCGACGGAGCCGGATCGGGTGCGTGTGCCAGAAAATGCGAAGCCCGCCGTGGTGAATCGCATTCGCAAGAATTACGCACTGGATCGCGCCCGTTATTTTATCCCACTTGCCACCCGCACCAACGTGGGCCTGGTGCAGACTTCGCGCATGTGGGCGACGACCGTGAAGCATCTCGATTCGCTACCGCATCCGGAGGCTCGCGCGGCGGCGAAGTTGATCCGTGAGGAGTTGATCAAACAATCGCCACGTTTGATGCGTCACAGCTTCGCCGAGGAATCTTTTCAAGCTCAGGCCAACCAAGAACTCGCGAGCAGTCTTAAGCTGGGGTTGGATCGTCTCTCAACGGCACCGTTGACAGATGAGATTTGGGTCAATGTCGATCGGTCGGCTCCACCATGGTTGGCGGAGGAACAATCAGTTGGCGAAGCGCTCAAGCACCGCGGTAATCGCTATGGTTATCAAGGCACCGCGACTCGACGGATGCGGGTCGGCTTTGCGTGGAATAATATGGCCGTCGCCGAGCTGCGTGATCTGAACCGTCATCGCACGGGACATCGCTACACGCCGATGATTCAAGCGGGATTTTACCTTCCGGAAGAAATTAAGCATGCGGATCATCAAGCTTTGCTCGACGAGCAGGCCGCGTTGACGCGGGAGCTGATGGAGCGGGGTTCTGAAGCCTATGTGTATTCGCTGCTCCTCGGGGCGCAGACTCCGTTTGAGCACAGCACTCATGCGGATAAGTTTATCTACGAGGCGGAGTTACGCACGGGGATGGGCGCACATTTTCGCTATGCTGAGCATCTGAGCGCGGTGCTCCACGAATTTTTTGAGCAAGTGCCGGAAGCGCGTGAATGGGTAGTCGAGGGCACGGCGGAGCCCGAATAAAACATTGCTGCACACGCTGGTGAGTGTTGTGATGCAAACCATAAGCATGAAGCGATTTCGCGTAGTCATTATCTTAGTGGGAGCCTTGGCTTTGAGCTACGCATCGTCTGCGTCGGAGGTGATTCGCGGGAGCAATGCAGAGGATAAACGAATTGGTAAGACGGAGCTTTCCAAAGTGGTCGTGAAACATCCGGCCAGTATGGGAAACTCAAGTGGAAAGCGTTTTCAAAAGCGAAACGTCCTGCCCAAATATTCGGTTTCAAAAAAGAGTTCAGGCGCCTCGGTGAAAATTGTGCGCTCCTCTGGTAAAAAATCCACGGTGCAGCTCCGGAAATTTCCTGTCGTGAAAGTCACCTCTGCAACTGCGCGCTGATGTCTAGGATGAAACGCCTGCGAATACTTCAGTTTAACATGCAGTTTGGTCAGGTGTGGGATCAGGCGGATCCGGATAACGCCCCGATCAATATCGAAGCGACGATTGAAGAGATTAAGCGACATGATGCGGATATCATCATGCTACAGGAATTGGAGCATGTGCGTCCTGATGGCACGCATGCGCCGATGCCCCCTAATTACTCGCGGATCAAACAGGAACTGAAGGGATATGATAGCACGTTCTCTTTCCCACGGCCCGATCCGCGTGAATTGCCTTTTGGGGTCGGGCTGGCAATTTTCTCCCGATGGCCGCTTGAGCCTCTCGAATGTGTGAATATACCCTCGCCGCGAATCGAATTTGATTTCATGGGAGAAATGAAAACTCCTACTGATCGCTTGCTGATCAGTGCGAATGTGACTGTCGGCGGGCGAAAGATCCGTCTGATCAACACTCATTTACTGGCGTTTTTCATGCTCAAATCAAGCAGCGAAGAGAATCCTGGACAGCGTAAGCTGGTGGAGGATGAGCTACGGAAGAGTGATCTTCCGACGATTCTGACCGGAGACTTCAACGTGAGTAAGCACCAATCGCTGGTGGATCAATTTGGCGCTGCCGGATTTAGCACCGCCCAGTCAGAAGAAATCACCTGGCGGAGAATGCCCTACGTGCTCGATCACGTATTTTTCAGCGATGCATTCCGCTGCGTCGGACATGAAGTCGTGCAGAGTATGGCCTCCGATCATCTTCCCTTGGTGGCGAATCTCGAGCTGAACGACTGAACGACTAAGCGAACTTAGCTCTCTTCGCGCACGCGGTCTTTATCTGCTTCTCGTTCTTCTTCCAGCCGGGCTTTTTCAGACGAAATTTGTCCACGCATCTGATCAGCTTCTTCGGCGTTGCCCGAGGCGAGGGAGGAATCGAGCTTTTGCAGCAGGAAGATTTCCCGCTCGGCTAACTTGCCCTGAAAGACGAGATCGATCTCAGCGAGGCGAGCCTTCTGATCGTCGTTGAGGGTGTGTTTGGAGGATGGGTCGCTCTTATCGAGACGTTCCATCGCCAGTTCGTATGCGCTTTTCATGGTTGGGGAGTGTTAAACATCTCAGCCGAAATTCACGCCGAAAATCAATGTAATCGTGACGACAATGAATGGAGGCCACCAACTGCCGTGGTTTGGCTGCCAGCGCCTAGCGTAACCGTAGAAGATCGTGCCCAGTAGAATAACGAAAGCACAGGGGCCGATCCACTCGGCTTTGAAGGTGGCCTCGTGATAAATACCGGGCCAAGTGACGAATTCACGGATGGCGCTATCGATACCGGCCAGAATCAGCACCGCCGCGTGGTTGAACAGAAGCGTGCCCGCCGTGAATCCCACCATGCCGCAGAGTAGTGAGGCCATCCCTGACAAAATGACCAAACTCGCGATGGGAATCAGGACGAGGTTGGCCAAAAGTGCACCGGGAGTCAGGAGCCCGAAATACTGCACACCTGCCAACATGCTGAAGAGGAGTGCCGACAAACCGATGGCGAGAGTCGCGAAAAAGCCCCGCCAAATCGTCGCGGAGATTTTCTGCCAGACGTTCCAGGTTGATTCGGGGATCAGCGCGAACAGTGAGCAGTGGAGGTTCATTCTTTCGCCCAAGGGTAGGCCGAGTAAAAGGATGGCGATCACGATCCCGTAGCTCATTTGAAAACTGGCCGTGAAGAGTTGCTCTGGTGCGAGGCACAACACGATCAAGGCCGAAGCGGTGAGTGCGGAGAGTGGGTTGCCCGGTAATCGAAACAGGTAGGAGGTCTGGAGTAGCGTGACCATCGCGAAAGCGCGCACGGCCGAAGGGGTGTTGCCAGTGATCGCCACGTAGAGCCCCAGTGCCACGAAGCTGATCACGAATCTCCAGAGGCGTGGCAGTCGGGTGATCAGGAGCAGGGCGTGGATGGCGAGAGCGATCACGCCGATGTGGAGTCCACTGATGGCAAATAAATGCATCGTGCCGCTTTGCATGAAGAGCTCGTCCTGTTTGTCACTCAATTCGGCCTTTCGACCGAGCAGCATGGCGGGGGTGATATTGGCGAGCTCCGGTCGCTTCTCTGAGACGCCGAGTTTGAGGATTTGATCGAAGCGATCCGCCGTTCGTGCGCAGAATCGACGATAGGCCGAAGCGAGCTGGCTTTCGGCGATTACTTGTCCACGACGGAATTGAAATGAGATCCCCGCATCCGAGAGATAGTTTTCAAAGGAGTGGGGTTCTGTCTGAATGGGAAGGGGTTCGATAACGCCGAGCGTATCAATCTCTGCCGTGGGGATTGGGGCGGGAAAATCGTCCCGAAGGCGCAGAGAATAGAAAACTTTTTGATCGCGCAGAACAGCTAGATGAGGGTCTGTGCCGGTGATGGTGGCCAGGCCAGCGGCACGATTAGGGTAGAGGCTGTCGTAGGCGCGGGTTACGCGGAGTTGCAAATGCGCTTCCCGGGGAGGAAGCCCCGACCAATCGGGTGGAACACTTCGGTGCAGCGTGTAGCTACTGAGCCCAGCGAAGAGCAAACCGAAGCAGAGCAGAGTGGCCCAGAGATTCGATGACTTACCGGAGAAATAGCAGGCGCCTGCGCTACCCAACAGAGATATCCCGAGCGTGGCGGACAGTGGTAGGCCCATAGGCCAGCCCTTGGCCAATGCCAATCCTGCTGCCAAGGGTATTACTAACCAAAGCAGTGGTGCGCGGTGTCCGAGGCTGCTGGAGGCCATGAATGATTTATGTCATTCTCCTCAAGGAAACACACTTCTATTCTGAGTATAGATTGGCTCAGGGCTTATCGGACTATCTGAACTGAAACAATTCCAGCGAACAGGCTGTAGCTGGCCTCGCCGAGGCCGGTTCTAGAGATGCGATAGGTTGATCCTACCCATCGAGGGCAGCGATCCCGGCTACAATTTGTAGTGATAATACTGAAGGGTTTCGGTGCTCGTTCTTATGCAGGCTTTGATTCGGGAGGAATTGTGTCCATTAATGGTTACACATGCCTAATGACGATCAACCCGAGTTCTTTGGTGACGAGATTCTGCCGCCATCTGATTCGCAGCTGAAGCCCACGGCGAATCAACCGCTCGCGGCTCGCATGCGCCCGCGTCGATTGTCGGAAGTGGTGGGGCAGGAGCATATTACCGGCAACGGCAACCTGTTGCCCCGTCTGGTGGAGCAGAACCGCTTCGGGAGCCTGATTTTTTACGGCCCTCCCGGATGCGGTAAAACAAGCCTGGCCGAATCGATCGCGGCGGAAACGAAAAGTCGATTCGTGCGCATCAATGCCGTGATGAGCAACGTCGCGGAGTTACGAGGAATCCTCACTGCCGCGCGACGTCACCCGGAAGCGGGCACGATTCTCTTTATCGACGAGTTGCATCGTTTTAACAAATCTCAGCAGGATCTTCTATTGCCTGATGTTGAAGAAGGCACGGTGCGCCTGATCGGGGCGACAACTCATAATCCCGGATTTTACGTGAATCCACCGCTGCTTTCGCGCAGCCATCTCTTTCGTTTAGAACCGCTCGCTCCACCCGCCATCGCCGGAGTGATGGCGGCGGCGTTGACCGATGAGGAACGCGGACTGGGCCTCCGCCAATGCTCAGCGGATGAAAAGGTGCTCGTGGATTTGGCAATGCTCTGTGACGGCGATTTACGGCGCGCGCTCAATGCTCTGGAGGTGATCGTCTTTGGTTTGGAAGAGGGTTCGTCGATCAAGCCGGCTGAGATCGAGGTCTTTGCTCGCGAGCGTCGCATCCGCTACGATGCCGATGAAGATGAACACTACGACACCATCTCGGCCTTTATCAAAAGCTGCCGCGGTAGCGATCCCGATGCCGCAATGTATTGGCTCGCGAAGATGTTGGTTGGTGGCGAAGACCCGAGATTTATCGCGCGACGATTAGTCATTCTTGCGAGTGAAGACGTGGGGCTGGCTGACCCGATGGCCCTGCCGCTTACCGTGGCGGCCCATCATGCGGTTGATTTTATCGGTATGCCGGAAGCGGAATACACCCTCGCGCACGCGACGCTTTACATCGCCACTGCTCCGAAATCTAATTCCGCGACAATCGCATTGGGTGCATCGAAACAGGCGCTCAAAAAATCCACCGTGCAGCCAGTTCCGTTGCCTATGCGCGATAAAAGTGGGAAAGCGAGTAAGGACAATCAGCACGGTAAGGGCTACCGCTACTCTCACGATTATCCCGAGAATATTTCCGGCCAGGACTATTTGGAATCACCGCTGTCGCTTTACACCCCAAAACCAGTCGCTTGGGAAGCAAAGATCGCTGATCGCCTCGCTCGCTGGCAGCATCTCAAGGCAGAGATCAAACAGACAAAAAGCTAGCACGGTTTAAATCAGGTTGTAGCCGCTCATGAGGCATCGGCGAAAGTGTAGTCCGAAGGGATTCTACGCTGTCTACGATGTTTCCACGCAGCTCTCCCCAAGACTAGAGTATGTAAGCGAGGTGAACCCGTTTTGAGAAGTCTTAAGCGCCTTGCGGAGTGGCGTGAATAAAGTAGGATTGGTGCATGAAAGTTCGCCTACTACTCTGTTTTACGGTGATGGCCTCATTAGGATGGTCTGCTGATAGTTATGGGATTTACGGGAAATCCGCCTCGTCCGAAAATAAGGATTCGACGAAGGAAAGCAGCAAGGAGTCCGCGGCGATTCCCGGTATCGTGATTGCGCGGAAGTCCCAGCAGGGTTACCTCGGTCTCGATTTGGTGGACTTTAAATACAAACTCACTTTTTACGGTGAAGATAAGAAACCCCTGAAAGCGGATTTTCCCCGAGCCCTTTTCCGTTGGTCGAAGGTTAATGGATCGGGTAGCGAACGCTACATCCTTTCGGCTGGTAGCGAGAGTAGCGTGCTGACTTCGCCCCGTAATGTGCCTCCCCCTTACAATTTCCGATTATTTATCGTGCTGATCGACAACGATGAAGAGACAGAATCAGAAACTTACGTGGTTTGGTTTCGCCCGTAGGTTGGGGCGCCACGATCACTTAAGAGGCAGGACTGAGCTACGGGAATCCACGCAAAAGCGACGTTGCCAGCGGAGCAGTGAATCTTCGGAGAGCTTTTGCAGGTGAAGCGCTAATGTTGCTGACCGATTTGGTAATATAGTCGCGGGCTTGGTGCGCCTCTTCATGCTGGATCTCCCGGAGGTTGGACATCGATTCGATCACGGTGAGCTGGCTGTTGATCTGATCTTTAATCATGAGCTAGATTTTACCGATCGCCTCATCCCGCACGCGTTTCTGGCGGGTATTGAGCCGGTGGTAGATCCACCCCATGATTCCCTTGATGAGGATCACACCGAAAAGACTGACGACCCATGGACCCCGATCAGAAGATGGCCACAAATACTACCGCGAGACTAAGTAGCATGAGGTAGACTTCTCGACGACGCAGATAGCCTTTCATGTTCGTGTTGCGTGCATGTTACGTAATATAACTGCCAGAAATGGTGCAACCGAGCAACCCCCTCATTCTGTATAGATGCCTGTCCCTCAGGTGCCGTTTGACAACCGGTCGGAGGAGGGCGAATCTCCGACTTAATGTCCGTCCCGCCCGATTCTGTCTTCGACTCCGTAGAGTCCGCCATCCAAGAGATTGCGGCTGGTAATCTCGTAATTGTGACTGATGATGAGAATCGCGAAAACGAAGGCGATCTCATCATGGCTGCCTCGAAGGCGACGCCGGAAACAGTCAACATGATGATTCGTTACTGCAGTGGGATCGTGTGTGTGCCGATGCTCGAAGCCCAGCTTCGCCGATTGGGACTGGGACCGATGGTGCAAAACAACCGGGAGGTGCAGCGCACCGATTTTACGGTGACGGTCGATGCCGCCGATGGCATCACCACGGGTATCAGTGCCTTTGATCGCACTCAAACGATTCACATCCTAGCAGATGCCGAAGCGACACCTGATCAACTTGTGCAGCCTGGACATGTTTTTCCGCTTCGTGCGCGACCGGGTGGGGTGCTCGAACGAGCGGGGCATACCGAGGCCGCCGTCGATCTTGCGATCCTCGCGGGGTTGCATCCGAGCGGTGTGCTTTGCGAATTGGTCAACGACGATGGGTCGGTTCAACGCGTGCCGCAGTTGTTGGAGTTTAAGAAGAAGTTCGGGCTCAAGATGATCTCGATTGCTTCGCTGATAGAATATCGCCACCAGCGCGAACAGCTAGTCGAAGTGGTGAGCACGGAACCTTTTGAATCGGAGTTTGGCGATTTCACGCTGCATGTGTTCCGCAACAAAATAGATGATCGGCATCACCTCGCGTTTACGCAGGGTGATCTCACGGGCGCGCCGCCCTTGGTTCGCGTGCACAGCGAGAATCTATTGGGGGATGTTTTTCGGCAGCGTGGCCTCGATAGTTTCCATTCCATTACGGCTTCGTTGGAAACGGTGGCCAAAGTCGGGCGCGGCGTCGTGCTCTACATGGAGCAGCCCAATGGTGGCGCTGATATGATCAAGCGCTTGCATGGCGACACCAAGGATTCGCCAATGAGTTTTCGCGATTATGGAATCGGCGCGCAGATCCTGGTCGCTCTCGGTTTGCGCAAGATTCGCCTGCTTTCGAATAACAGCCGTAAGGTCGTCGGTCTCGACGGTTACGGGCTGGAAATCGTCGATCAAGTTTCCTTGTAATTTATAGGTTGCGGAGGGGGGTTAACCCCGCTCCGCTAGCCGACTTCTTTCTCAGATGAGTCTCTCTGTCCCTCAGTCACAGTCCGTAAACGGCGCCACTTTCAAGGTGGGCATTGCAGCGTCGCGTTTTAATGAGAAGCTCGTCGATGCCCTGTTAAAGCGCGCAATTAGTGTGCTGGAAGGCGCGGGAGTTAAGTCGAAAAACATCATGACGGTGCGTGTGCCCGGTTCGCATGAGATTCCGTGGGCGGCACAGGAGCTCGCGCGGTGCAAGGATTGCGATGTCGTCATCGCGCTTGGCGTGCTGATTGGTGGCGATACGAATCACCACGAGATGGTGGGCCAAAGCGTATCCGTGGCGCTTCAAAAGCTTTCCCTAAAACGTAAGATCCCTGTAATTAACGGTGTGATCGTGGCCGATACCTTGGCGCAAGCCCGCGCGCGTTGCACGGGCGAGATCAACCGAGGGGCAGAGTTTGCTCAAGGCGCGCTCGAAATGGCGGAGTTGAAACAAAAATTTAAATCATGAGCAATCCACGCAAAGCCCAGTTCGCTCAACGTCGTGACGGACGCGTCGTCGCTCTGCAGTTCCTTTTCGCGTGGAGTATGAACCACCCGGAGAATCTCAATGAAGATTTGCGTGTGTTTGTCGAAACACTCGAACAGCCGCGCGAGCACTATGCGTTTGGCGAGGAGTTGATTCACGGTGTGATCGAGCATCAGGAGGAGCTGGATGCGCAGATCAAGGGCCTCGTGCATAACTGGGATTTTAACCGCATCGCCAAAGTCGATCTCGCGATTCTCCGCATCTCGATGTTTGAGATGATCTACCGCAAAGATATTCCGCCGATCGTCTCGATCAACGAAGCGATCGATCTCTCCAAAGAATATTCCAATGCTGATTCCAAACGCTTCATCAACGGCGTGCTCGACCGACTCAAAGATTCCCTTGGCCGCGATGCTCGTAAAGCCGAATAAGGATGAATCCGATACTGATTAATGTGGAAATCAGGAAAGCTGGAATATGAGCGAGCTAGGTAACAGAGAACTAAGTAGCCGGGTTATTGAAGCGGCGATCGCAGTGCACAAAGCTCTTGGTCCGGGTTTTTTGGAGTCCGTTTACGAAAATGCGCTTTGCATTGAATTGCGCCTCATGGGTATTCATTTTGAACAGCAGAAGTCGGTTGATGTATTCTATCAGGGCGAAGTCGTTGGACAGAACCGCTTGGATTTGCTGGTTGAAGAAGCCTTTCTGGTTGAGCTTAAGGCGGTTGCGGCCTTGGAGGATATCTTTTTTGCGGTAGCGAGGGCGCAGATGCGAGCTGCCGAAATCAATGATGGGATCATCCTGAACTTCGCCAGCATGCCCTTGACGATCAAAAGGGTAGGACCCGGCTTGAGTCACAATTCCTGATTTCCAGCTTCCCACATTTTAATCATCAGTTCCCGTATCGTATGTTCGGTTTATTCAAAAAATTTAAAGACGGATTCTCCAAGACGGTATCCGCTATCTCGGAGACAACTCGCGGGATATTTGGTGGGCGCAAGATCGATGTGGCCTCTCTCGAAGAATTGGAAGAAGCGCTCTACACGGCGGACTTTGGCGTAGAAACGACAACGGAGATTCTTGAAGAGATTAAAGAAGCCTACCGCAAGGACCCCGATTTGAAGGGGAAGCAGGCTGCTGAAATCGGTGCAGCGGTTTTAACCCGCGCGTTGCAGGGAGCAGAAGGAAATTTAGAGGGTAGGGACGGACCGCCGGCCCGTCCATCCGATGAGGGCGCGCCCAGCTTGCCCTCCATAGCCTTGGCGAAAGAGGGCGACGCCCTACCGAAGAAGCCCATCGTCGTGGCGATGATCGGTGTTAACGGCTCTGGCAAAACCACGACGACTGCTAAGCTCGCGTGGATGCTTAAACAGGATGGTAAGACTGTGACGGTCGCGGCTTGTGATACCTTTCGCGCCGCCGCAGTGGAACAACTGAAAGCATGGGCCACGCGGCTCGATCTCGATATTGTGGCCAGCCACACGGGTGCGGATGCAGCGGCCGTCGCCTTCGATGCGTGGCAGGCGGCCAATTCGCGAGATAAGGACTATCTGATCGTCGATACGGCCGGGCGGTTGCACACGAAAAGTCATCTCATGGAAGAGCTCTCGAAGATTCGCCGCGTGCTCCAGAAAAACGATGAAACGGCGCCGCATCACAGTTGGCTCGTGGTTGATGGTTCGCTCGGCAGCAACTCAATCGAACAGGCCCGTGTCTTTCACAAACAATTTGGGCTGACCGGTCTTGTCGTCACCAAGCTCGATGGCACCAGTCGCGGCGGCGCGCTCGTCGGCATCTGGCGCGAGTTGAAAATCCCCATCTACTTCATCGGTCTCGGCGAACAACCCGAAGACCTCCAGCCCTTCTCGATCGAAAACTACGCGAAAGCAGTGTTTGGATTGGAGAGCTGAAGTTCTGGAATTATCGAACCCCGGATCAGTATCGTAATGTTTCCATCCGTTGGTCATTTTCCCCTGAGAAGTTTACTGGGAGTAGCAGCGGTGCCGCCGTTCCTCATGGCGGTTTTCTTAATGGTTTAGTTCAGATGCAGGAGAATCTTTGGCTCCTTGGGGCGCCGTCCATTTCATTGTTGGTGATTGTTTTGGGATGCAGGTGAAGAACATGAATATTCTGTTTATCTGCGCTATTTTCGGGGTCCTTGCGAGTATCGCTCAAACAGCATACATCGTATACACGACTAACCGTGATATGGATCGTGAGAGGGAAGATTTTGATAGACGTATGTTGGACCTCTACGGTTCCTAGCGGCCTTGATACTCCTTAGAAACTTAACCGCACTCCGAGGTTGAGGTTTCGACCGGGAAGCGGCGCGACTTCTTTGAGGAATGAGGTGTGGGCGCGGGCTTCTTCGTTGGTGAGGTTGGTGCCTCGGGCGAAGAGGGTGACGCTCTGGTTGCCGATAGGGAGTCGGTAGGAAAGCGACGCGCTGATGAGTTGATAACCCTCAGTGCTGGTTTCGCCGGGGGCGGTGCGGTTTTGTGCGCCGACGAATTGCACTTCACTGCCGAGGACCAATGAGTCGCAGGCCCATTGCAGACCTACCTTGGTGCGGGCGGGTGTGATGCGGGGTAGGTTCGTATTGCTTTGCCGATCTTCGGCGTGGACGAGGTCACCACCGAGGGTGAGATCGAGTTGGCTGCGTTCGTTGTCGTGGAGATGGAACGTGACTTCCAATTCGGCCCCTTGGAATTGGGCGTCGTGTTGCACGTAGCGATAAACAGCGAGGCCTTCTTCAGCTTCCGGGTCATCAGCGGCGACGAATTCCAGTGAACCGTTATGTTCTACGGCGAAGAGTCCCGAGGGTTTTTCGTAGATGAAGTTGTCGAATTGATGATGAAACACGGTGAACGAACCAGTGACGAACCCCGCACGTTTACGGAGCGTGAGATCGACCGCATAGGAGGTTTCGAGACCGAGATTAGGATCGCCGATTTCGTAGGCCTGAGTGCCGATATGAGCTCCGTCGGCGAAACGTTCCTGAACATTCGGCGCGCGTTCGGTGCGGGCGGTGGAGAGGCCGAGGCTCCATGGATCGGAGAATTTCCAAACGAGTCCGCTCGAAACGCTGACCATCTCGTCGCTCAGGGAACGTAGGGAACCGTCTTCGAGGTCGACTTTTTGCACTTCACCGCGTCCACCGAGCTGCCAGGTGAGGGCGCCGAATTCACGTTCTTCGAATATAAAGAGGGCGTGAGTTTGCGTGCGGGAAGGAGGGACGAAGGCCTCCTCGCCAATCGCTTCGAAATCGCTGCGGCTGCTTTGGAAGCCGATGGCGCCGGTGAAATTGGCTAGAGGGTGATGCAGGAGTTCGAGGCGCGCATCGTAGCCGCGATTGCGGAAGATGGTGCCAATTTCAGTGCCTTCGAGTTCCTGATGACGGTATTGCGAGGAGCCGAGTTTGATTTTGGCTCCTTCGAAGATCCCGAAGTCGCGGGTGATTTCGCTTTGCAAATCAAAGCGGCGTTGGACGAGGTCGATGCGCACATTTTCCGCGGCGGGTTCTTCATGCTCCTCCTCTGCTTCCTCGTGATGCTCGTCCTCATGGCTGTGCGCTCCGGCGGGAACTCCGTAGAGCGTGTTGTATCCGTTGAAAGATACTCCGGCCATGCCCCAATCTCCGAGGTAGGTGAATCCGATGGCCCCGCCGTTGGCTGCTATACTCGTATTGGGAAGGGTGCCGTAGGCTTCCTCCTCTGCTTGATCCTCACCTTCATCTTCGTCGTGATATTCTGCTTCTTCGGCGGCGCGACGTTGGGCGCTTTCGGCGTAACCGGGGATTTTGAGATCAGCGGCTTTCCGCTTGAAGGCATCGAGATGCCACGCAAAGGAACCCACGCCACCTTCGAGCACGAGACCAGCGCTTTCCTCGTCGTTGACGGATTGGGTGCGGAGTTCGAAGCGACCCTCGATGACGCGTTCGGGGCGCGCCGTGTGAATGCGGTGGGTGATGATATTGACGGCACCTGCGACAGCATTGCTGCCGTAAAGCAAGGCCGCGGGGCCGCGCACGATTTCAACCCGTTCGATGAGGAGTGGGTCGAGCGAAACGGCGTGATCGGGACTCGTGACGGAGGCGTCGATCGTGCCGATGCTGTTTTCGAGTATCTTGAGCCGATCTCCACCCATGCCGCGAATGATGGGACGGCTCGCGCCGGGCCCAAAGTAGGTCGAACTCACACCAGGTTCACCGGAGAGGAGTTCGCCGAGAGAGGAGCTTTGCTGCAAGGCGAGCCGCGCACCGGTGAGCACGTGAGTGGGTTGGGCGAGATCGATCTGGTTTCTGGCGTAGGGTGAGGCCGTGACGATGAGATCATCGAGATGGATGAGTTGATCGTCAGTTGCGTCGCGTTCGGGCGATGGTGCTTGATCCGTTTGGGCCGTGGCGAGCACAGCAGTGAAAATGAAAGTGGAGAGATGACGTGAAAAATACATGGAAAGTCTGATGGAAGTGAATGGCTGCGCCCAAGGCGGACGCGATCAGCCGCAGTGATGGCGGCGTGCAAATGGAAACCGTCGTCCTCGAGACGATCGGATTTCATGAATTCAACTCAGACTAAGGGAGGGCCTCTTCCGGGTGGAAGCAGGTGAGCCGGACTGGCCGGCAGGAGCACGCTTTGAGCGAGCGCGAGCTCCGATGTTTCGATACTCGGGAGCGTTACGAGCGCGACGGTGTTTACTAAAAGGGTGAAGCCACCCGCATAGGCGACGATAGCACAGCTATGATTAGCATCGGAGGCCGGTGGATACTCGCGGTCATGACAAGGTCCTTCGCTTGCAAGTGCATGCTCTTGGTGAGCCCAGTCATGAAGATCCGGACTGACTGACATCAGCCCTAGCGTGAACACCAACAATGCTGAAGCTGCCGCCAAGATGAGGCGCAGGCTGTCGGCATAGGTGGTTGTTCTTCCTGTCATCATACTATTGTCAGGTCTTGATTATCGCTGAATCTTTAAGCAAGGGGAATATTCCTAAAACTTCTGCTCAAATCAGTGACCCAATCGCAATGACTAGGCCCACCGTAGCCCCATAGGCGATGTGGCCGACTATATGTGCCAGTCCCACTGCAAAACCTGCTTCACTGAATTCTTCCAATGGGTGTTGCTCGGCTACGACCCAAACGAGGGCGAGGCTCACTACAATGCCATGTAATAGGCCAAAGCCAGCGCCAACGAAAAACGCCATGGGAAACTGCGCAACGCCCATGCTGTCCATTGCGAGGGTGTATAGCAGTGAGAAAGCAGCGGCTAATATGATATGGATGGCCAGTCCGGTGGCAAAGGCGTTGTTTCGAGTTCGGGTGAAAAGACTGCCGAGTGCGATGATCATACTACCTTTGATCCAATTGGCTCGACCCATTAGCCACATCGCAATTTCCATTGCCAATATGCCGAGTCCTCCAGCAATCAGGGCGGTTAATAGATATTCAACAATAGTTTTATCCGTGATCATCATATCTTATCGGTTTGGCTTAGCCTATCACCAGTCTAGTAGGCAGACTTGGATCATAACTCAACTGGCCCCAAAAGCTAACGAAAATTGCGAATAATCTGACTATGATCGATAGCTCATTCGGGTGAGTTGAGGTGCTCAAGGGGTCTCGTTTTTTGGAGATCCGAGAAGCTTCACGCTGAAAAGATGCCAATCGCGGCCTTGCCGTTCGATTCGGCCGAGGAGTTCTTGATCCACTGAAACTTGCGCGAGGGTTTCGGCTTCGACTTTGAAGGGCATGGTCATGGCGCGCATCACTCCGGGGATTTCTTGGTGTTTTACGATCACCATACCGCGATCGGCCATCACACGCGTCACCACGCCTTTGACGGGATAACCGCGCGTGGCATTGGCATCGTCTTCATCGCAAGGCAGGCAGGGTTTGCGCCCGGCGATGGTGGAGAGATCGGGAAGGGTAACGTGCAGGGTGCGGACTTGCTTGTTTTGGGTGTAAGTAGCGATCAGCTGGGCCGGAGTGGTGTCGTAATCCTTCAGTAAGGCGAGGCGGGGAAAGCCGATGTCTTCGTCAGGTTGGGTAATCACCAGACGGACGGCAGGGCTGAGCTTTTGAGAAGGAGCGATTCGGCGGAGATAGATGCCGGGCAGGTCGCCATTTTCCTGCCAGATGGCGATCACGGAACCGTCGCGCAGCATCTTCAGGTCAGCCCGACCCTTGGCGTGGCCGTTATCGATTTGTTGAGGCATGGTGAAACGTTCACCGGCATCGGGAGAGGTGGATATCTGCACTCGCGGAGAATTGAATGCCGCGGAGAACCAAGTCGCGGCGGCATGACCACCGGAACTGTGAAGGCGAGGGCCTTCGATGTGGTCTGTTTGCGGACGCCATTCATCGTGATTGAGAATACGTGCTTCGGACCACTCGCGACCATCCCATGCGACGCGGTGGATATCGCGGATGCCTTTGTCATCTAGCCCACGATAGACGAGCAGACCGGAGCTGTTGGGAAACAGGGTCAGGCCGAGGTTACTTTCACTGACAGATTCATCGATGAGGGTATCGGATTCATCACTGCCGATCACACGTGCGTAAAGACTGGTGTTTCCTGCGCGGCCATCGAGCCAAGCCGCGAGGAGTTTTCCGCTTCGCCAAAACGATATTTGGGGAAAACTAACCTGTTCGCTTTCGGTAGTCAGAGTCGTAGGTGAACCCCACGTGGCACCGCCATTGTAGCTATGACTGAGGTAGACGACTGACTTGTCTTCTGTGGACTGATCGAGCCACGCCGCGACGAGCGATTGATTTCTGCCTGCAGTGAGGGTCGGCGTGTTGGCGGAATCGATGAGTAGTGTTTCGCTATCGATGATCGTGTTTGGCTCAGACCAAGTCTTGGTCGCAGCCAGATAGTGGGAGATCAGTAAAGTGCCTCCTTTTTCATTGGGCTCGATCCACGTGAGATAAGCCTCGTTATCTGAACCCGTGGTGAAGGTGGGTGTTTGAGCAATCGCTGCGCTGGGAGAGGCGATGACGGTGGTGGTGATGGGATACTCGGCAGGTCCCGTTTCGGCATGGAGTGAAACCGATGCAATGATCAGCGACAGCAAAGAAAGGGCGGAGCGCATAATGGTAGTAGTAGTAGTAGGATCGGTCGCCGGCGCAATACCGACGACCATTTGAAAACGAAACGAAGGATCGACTGACTCAGAACGCGTATTGCCAACCGAGGGTCGTGATCAGGGAGGTGCTAAGTTGCGGGCCGTCAAGATCGCGTTGCACGGGGGCACCGACTTCCACCGCGAGGCGATGGTTGGTGAGCGCACCTTTGGTGCCGATGAGATTGGCGCCGATCCAGGTGGTGATACGTTGTCCGCCACGCAGGTCGGTGCGGGCCGTGGGCACCATCATGGGATTGAGTCGGGCATCGCGACCGCTGATGTCGCCCCATTGATCATAGGAGACACGGGCGGAAACACTGAAGCTGGGAGTCACGGTGCGAGCCGCCCAGGTGGTGACTTGCATGGTATTCCCCAAGCGGTAGCCGCGATCATTTTTCCCGAGTCGAATAGTGCCGGAAGCTTGGGCTCCAGCGGACCATGACGCGGCGCGATGGTTCCAGGTGATGCCTGGTTTGAAATCGAAGGTGCCTGAGCCGAGCCGCATGGCATAGGGTAGCAGGCGGTTGGCTCCCATCGGGGTGGCTCCACGGGCTTCAATTTTGCCGGTGGGAAGCGACACTCCAAAGTTGAGGTGCACCTGATCGGTATCGGTTTTATTGAGGGTCCAGAGCCCGCCGATCGTGGGATCGCTCAATCCGCTGGTCTTAGTCGTGAAGCGAGCGCCCATGCGAGTGATGTGATCCATGCTAATATCGAGATACGGGATCATGAGCATCAGCGTGAGTTCATCGCTGGGCGCGTGCATGACTCCGACCATGTGCATATCCATGCTCATGCTGATGGGAGAAACCATAAACGAGGCCAACACTTGCGCCGTGCCTATTTTGTTGGAGCCACTGTAGTTGTCGTCCATGGCCATGTGCATGGTGCGGTAGCTGATCATCCACTCCCCTTGGTGATGAGTATGATCGCCCATCACGGAGATGGGAGCGTGTCCATCGGGGCGAGCGCTGTGACTCTGATGGGCGGTATAATCGTGATGATCATGCGTGGCGGCAGAGGAGTAGGAGGCGCCCAGAACCAAGATAATGGCGAGGCGAGTTAGGTAGTGAACGGAAGAGAAAGAAAAATTCATGATAGGATTTAGTTTTGGTGCCTCGATGAATACGCCGAGGGCGCGTCACGAGACGACTGGTCGAAAAACGACCTAGTTCAGTTGCGTGAAGAAACGACGCAGCGCTCAGGCGGCGACGTGATCAGGGCGATGGCGCGTTAAACGCGCGGTGGACGCACCGGCACCGATTCGGTGCGCAGTTGGCCAGTGTGGTCGTTTGGCCCAGGCCACGAATACGTGGGGGCTTCGATTATAACTGCTTCGGTCGGGTGATAGGCGAGCAGGACTTTATCGCTGCCGCTACGATCCATCTTCTGGGCGGGATCTTGCTGCTGAGCATCTTTGACCACCACACAGATTTCGCAGGGTGCGGAGCCGTCGAAGGTCTTCTCGATCGCGGTCGATAGAGGCATGGTCTGAGAATATTCGTGAACCATTTTACCCCAGGCAAAGACTTGCGCGCTATCCCACAGAGCACCGTTGGCACAGAGCCAAGCGAAGCAGAGTGTTGTAATGGTAAGCGCGCGGCGCATACGAATACCTAATACTATATCGATCGAAACAGGCAAGTTGGAATAGGCTGCCTGACGTGGGTATTAGCGTTACGCGAGCTATCGAGAAGCAGTGTTGTGCCAGTTGTGTTTACAACGTGAGCAACCGTGACTCACGTCGAGCTTGCCAGATCGACAATCCTAGTGCGGCAAAGAGAAAGGGTAACGACGCATACATCAGGCCGTTCCAACCAAACGTGAATACGAACCAGCCAGAAGACAGCGAAGCGACGGCTTGAGAACCGAACACAAAAAAGTCGTTGGCCGCCTGCACTTTGAAGCTCTCATTGGCGCGATAGCTTTGGGGAAGAAGCGCAGTGCCGCCCATGAAGAGAAAATTCCAGCCGACTCCGAGCAGGATGAGACTACCCCAGAAGTGAATGAGCTCTTGTCCGCCCAGTCCGATGAGCACCACCAAGGCGTAGAACGCAGCGCCGACTGCCATGATTCGGCCGAACCCGAAACGTTTCATTAGAAACCCGCTGAACACACTGGGCAGAAACATCGCGATGATGTGGCCTTGGATTACGCGCTTGGTATCAGTCAGATCGAAACCACAGACTTCATACATGGTGAGGGGAGTGGCCGTCATGATAAAACTCATCACGCCGAATCCGATGGCAGCGCAGAGTGATGGGATGAGAAATTGTGGGGCACGAATGATGGCGAGGAGAGGGCGTCCGGGAGTTTCGGAGGTATCTGCTTCGATGGGAGTTTCCCGATAGAATTGGAAGATGAGGATCGCGAGAAAGATCAGACCACTGAGTAAAAGGAACGATCCGGCAAAGGGAGGGAGGTTGGGGAAAAGTGACGCTCCGCGTTCGCCGATCTCGGGTCCGAGAAACGCTGAGAATAGGCCTCCGCCCATGATCACCGACAGGGCAGGGCCGTAGAGCGCGGGATCGCGAACACTTTCCAAAGCGGCAAATCGAAACTGTTGAAAGAATGCGACTGCCACGCCCATCGAAAATCCGGTGACAAGCAAGAGAGGGAAGGAGCTCTGCGATGCGGCGAGATAGCCGAGCCCAGTCGCTAGCAAAGAGAATGCGAATCCCACATAGCTGCCCCGTTTGCGTCCGAACTTTCGCAGTAACATCGCCACCCAAATCGTGGAGGTCGCCGTGCCCACAATGATCATGGCGAGAGGCAGCGTGGCTAGCTTGGGATTCGGGGCGATCTTGGCGGCGAGCAATGCTCCCACGAGTGCCATCATCGATCCGGCAGACATGACTAAAGACATGCAAGCCGCGAGGATCCAAACATTCCTTGGCAGTTTGCTAGCGCGAGGTGAGGACAAGGGAGGTGCGATGATTAAATGCTTTGGCGGCGGCGCTGCAGCAGGGTGACGATGAGCAACAGGCAAAACGCCATCACGAGCAACACAGCCGCAAAGGAATGAGCGGTGGAATAGGACATTTTTTGCACTTCATCGTAGAGTGCGATACTCGCCACTTTCGTTACACCGGGGATGGATCCGCCGATCATCAGCACGACTCCGAATTCGCCTAGCGTATGCGCAAAAGCGAGCGTGAGTCCGGCGACGATTCCGCGCCACGCCAACGGCATATGCACTTTCCAGAAAACGCGTCGTGGAGGGGTGCCCAGCGCGGTGGCGGCATCGAGCATTTCGTTGGGCACTCCCCGCAAGGCGGCTTGAAACGGCTGCACGGCGAAGGGCAGCGAATAAAAGACCGAGGCGATTACAAGACCGGTGAACGAAAATGCGAGCGGGGTGCCCGTCGCACTTTGCCACCAGCTGCCCGGCGGGTGTTGCGGAGAATATGCCGTGAGCAGATAGAAGCCGATCACGGTGGGAGGTAGCACGATCGGCAACGCCACGAGCGTTTCGATAAATGGGGTGATACGGCGACGCGAGTTGTTGAGCCAATGGGCGAGCGGCAGTCCGAAGATGCCGAGAATCAATGTGGTGATAGCGGCCAATTTTACGGTGAGTCCCAACGCCTGCCAAAGCGGCGCGGATAAACCGAGGAAAGTTGTGGCGGGATCAGACATTAGGGCAGAGCAGGCACGCGATAGCCGAAACGCGCAAATATCTTTCGGGCGACAGAACCTTGGAGGAAGGTTAGAAATTCTCCGGCCAAAGGATTGGCTGTGCCCTGGTTTGTAATCACGGCTCCTTGGATCAGAGGGGTGTGCCAAGCAGCGGGCACTTCGATCCACTGGCCGCTATTTTCTAGCTGCGGAGCGATCACGATTGAAAGCGCCACGAAGCCCAGCTCGGCGTTTCCGGAAGCAACGAATTGGGCGGCATGACTAACGTTTTCGCCGATGACGATTTTGGTGCGCAGCGCAGAGGCGAGGAGGAGTTTGGCCAGCGTTTCTCGTGCCGCACGTCCGTAGGGAGCCGTGTCAGGATTGGCGATAGCGATGTGACGAACACGCGAATCAGTTAGCGCTGCTTCGAGCGTGGTTAATTGGATCTGGGAATTGGTCGTCCAGAGCACGAGGCGTCCGATTGCGAAAGGAGTGAGGCTGGTTGAGTGGACCTGATCGTTGGCGATGAGGGCTCGGGGATAATCCATATCGGCCGACAGGAAAATATCGAAGGGCGCGCCGTGGGTGATTTGGGCCACGAGGCTGCCGGAAGCACCGAGCGTGACTTCGGTGATAGCGCCGGGATTTGCGTTTTGAAACTCAGTGGCCAACACCTCGATCACTTGAGCGAGATTAGCGGCGGCGGCGATGCGCACCTTGGTCCCGGCCTGCGCCGTGGCGGCACTAAGGATGAGGGCGAGGCAGAATCGTAGCATGCGGAAAACCTGAGTCGCTGGCTTCGGGCTGGCCACCGCAAATCGAATTTCGTTTGGTGTAAAAGTGTCAACGTCGTCCCTAAAAAAACCGCCTGTCACGGTGTTCTGTGGTTTCCTTGGGGCGGGAAAAACGACTTTGCTGCAGCATGTGCTCAAACTGGCCGACGGAAGGAAATGGGCCGCGGTGGTCAACGATGTGGCCTCGATGAATATGGATGGGCGGCTCATAGAAAAAGCGGGTGCCTCGCGCGTGATCGAGATGGCGAATGGCTGCGTATGTTGTTCGATGCGTGATGAGCTGGCCGAGACAGTCGCTGAGTTGGCCGGCAGTGGACGATTTGAGCATATCTTCATCGAGACGACTGGTGTCGCCGAGCCACGTGGAATCGCCTCACTTTTTACCAAGCCTAATGCGTTTGGGCGCACGCTCAGTGATTTCGCGACTCTCCATGCGCTCGTGACGGTGGTTGATGCAGCGCAGGTGGCGAGGGTATGGCGCGATCAAACTCAGCGCGATGGCGAGCGAATCAATCGCGAACGTGAGCCCAAGGAAGTGGTCGAGTTGATGCTCGAGCAGATCGAGTGCGCGGATGTATTGGTGCTTAATAAGACGGATTTGGTCGCGTCCGATATCATGCCTCAATTGACGAGGATTTTGCACGAGCTGAATCCGCGAGCTGAGATCGCGGCGGTGTCCGAAGGGCGGGTCACGGCAAATTTATTGCTGGGTTCAGCGCGTTTCGATGCGCAAGCAACGATTCAGGCGGCTCGGTGGCTGCGCGTGTTGTCTGGTGATGGCGGGGTGATGAAGCCACCTACTCACCAACAATCAAAATCAGTGGAGTGGACAACGATGGTTTTTCAGTCGCGACGTCCTTTTAGGGAGGAGAAGATCCGGGCTTTGATCGCATGTGAGCATCCCGGGCTACTGCGGGTGAAAGGTTTTTTCTGGGTGTCATCACGCAATGACGACATGGGCTACTTATCAGTAGCGGGTGGAATTGCTCGCTGGAATTTTGTCGGCACATGGGCGGCGGCGATGCGCGAGCGTGGCGTGATTTCCGAAGCGGAAATTCCCGAGACGGCCAAAGCGTATTGGGAACTTCCTCAAGGTGATCGCCGTCAAGAGCTGGCGTTTATTGGAATCGCCGTAGATATGAAGGCCTTACGCCGCGATTTGGAAGCATGCCTCGAGTAGAAGTGAGAGTAACCTATTGGGTTACTCTCGTTTTGGCGAAATGGTGATTCGGCCTCGATAATCTTCGGCCCAGGCAATGCTTTTTTGGATGGCGGCAAGATCGGCCCGATAAGGTTTGCTGAGGTGGGCATAGCTAAAGCCAATGCCACGATGGATCAGGCAGGGTTGCTGCCGAAGGGCGGCGATGGCGGCTTGGTTGAGATTGAGGTGGTTGATGACGATCTGGACGGTGCCCGGTCGGGCGAACAGCATGTTTTTCATGGCTGAACCGTGTTCTCCCGCCACGATTTCCGCTTGCGCAAAGAGAACGATTTGTTCGTCCCAACTGAATTGCTCAGGAGCGATCAACTGATAACCCGCTTGGACAAAGGCCTGTTCGATTTCGTCGATGTTTTCCAGTGGTCGGTTGGATCGATCCCGCCCACGGGTTAAAAAAAGACGAGGGGCATTGGCTAATGGGGAAGTCGTATGGGCCTGTGCCCATTGCATGGCGTGATCGTAGAATTCTCCAGCGGCGGGATGGAAATGATGGGATTGGTGAACCATCGTGGGCACGAGGAGCCAGGGGGGGAGAAGGAAATCGGTGGTCTTTGCCGTGAATCGGACAAATCGATCAGGATTCACCCCGATTAGTTTTTCCAACGAATCAACGGCCCAGGCCGGGAGATCATGGGGGAGGACTAAGTCGCACTGCTCAAAACAAGCGGGATGATGCTTTTTGAGATGGAAGAGCCGGGGTAGGATATCCAACCACCAATGGCCGTAGCTGGTATGGTCGCGAGCCATGAACCAGATCAATGGGCGTGGCCAAGTGCGGGGTTGAATCTGCCGACAGTCTGGAACTTCCTGTGGTGCGATCCAGACGCGGCGTTTCCACTCCTCCGGAATGAGTAGGGGGTCGCGTATGAGGCGGTTGTCTTGAAAGAGATGCCCCTCTCCACCGCACATAGCTCCTCGCAAAACAAAGCAACCGAGTTCAGGTATGGTTTTTGGGGATAGCTTGCTCCAAGCTTGTTCGACTGGATTCAGGAATTTGACGACAGGAGAAAGTGGCACGGCGACCTGGGAAAGAGCCGGGGGGGTAAGCGGATAAAAACCGGTCTGGCCCTGCGTGACTTGGTCACGGGTGAGACGAGGGATGCGGGAGAGGCTCCTCCAACGGGGAAGTCGGGCCCGGTGTTTCCATCGTCTGGCCGCGCGTCGCAGTCGTTCGATTAGTTGATACATGGAAGGTCCGCGGTTACCGGTGAAAACGCGCTTAGAAATAGCGCACGAAAAGCGAAAGGATGGAGCGAAACTCGTTAGTGAAGACACCCTGCTCCTGTTTGACAGCTTCAATCTCAGCGAGAGTTAGCCAGAGGATTTCCGGGGACTCGGGATGTTCGAAAGCGTCGGGCAGGTGTAGGACGAGATAGCGATTGATATCCTGGAAAAAACGGCCGCCTTCCTCTGACATTTGGCAGTCAAAAATGATAGCTTGGTGATCGGGTGCGAGGGCTTTGGATTGGGCGAGGAGAGGCACGGAGGGATCGATGCCATCCACTTCCCCGGGGAAATTTTGGTGGGTTGCGGATAGCTGGGAGAAATTGGCGAAACCCGGTTCGGACGATAATCGGAGTGCGAAACGCAAGACCGCGTCGCGCTTCTGAATGACGAGGAGCACCAGCCCGTTTGTTTCGGAAGTCACCAGCGGTTGAGTCCACGACGGAACTTCACGGTCGCGTGCGTACACCTGGTAGTAACGGATCGCCATGCCCGAATTTTGAGTCGCGGGTTCTATTCCCTCGGAGGTGACGTTCCAACCCTCGAGATCGTTGAGCGGCTGAATGTGGGTGACGATTTTTTGTGGTTCACGCCGAGTGGTGAGCCAGTTCAAAATTTCAGCGCGACGATGGGGAGCGAGCGAGGTGTAGAATGACTGGGCGAGAGAAGCCTCAAACCCACCCTGGTCTTGCCAACGGGCAAAGGGTTGGCCTTCCGGGTGAAGGACGTGCCAATTGGCGGTGGCGATCACCGAGCGTGCATCGGTGTTGACGATCAGATCCTGAGTGAGGAGGAAACCGATTTCAGGAATACTTAGCCAACGCCATGCGGCCTTCGAGGGGCTCTCCGTATCAACATCGTCGGCATTTACTTCGATGATCGTATTGCGGTTATATTTGTTAACGAATCGGGTGCCTTGCTCACTTTGCAACGAGTCGAAAATAGGGTTTCCCGTTTTGTGATCGGCAAAGATATTTCGAAAGGGAGCCGAGATTCCGCCGTGGAGTCCTCGATAGTTGCTCTCGGTGCATTGGAATGAAGGGGAGAGTTGGTTGCCGCCGCAATTACCAGGCTCGGTTTTGGCTTGGACGAGCAGTTTGATCTCGTTGCCGCTGCGGCATAAAAGAAATCCGAGGATGCCAACTTCAGGCTGAAGGATGTAAGGTTGCGTGCGCGTCGTTTTTAATCCCGGCAGAGTCGCGGCAAAGCCCACAACGGAAAAGAACCCCCCCGTGGTATGTCTCAAATGGCCTTCTTGGAAATGCCAATTTTTCAGATCAGAACTCGCAATGCGTTGAACCTCAAACGCACTCCTTCCAACTTGATCGGCCCGCCATTGAATGACGGTTGTTAGGAGTTGAGGCGGGGAGTGCGTTGTTTGAGCCCCCTCATTTGAGGTCATGATATCCAAGGAAATAAAACTGATGCGGAGTTAGATTGGGAGATGAAATCACCTGATAGTGGAGTTGCTGATCGTAGCTCACCTGCCAGACAGCAAGGGCACCGTCCCTGCATTGAGATCAAATTAGGAGATGTTATATCTTTGTTTAAACGAGCTGAAGGGGAAGTGTTTCCCGGGGCACACGGTGTGATTGATGTCCACCCAGCGATGCACGGTGACCTTGCACTTGCGGTGCACGAGACCATCGAGGAGGTAATCGACGAGGTTGTAGGCCGACTCTAATTGCTTCTTTCCGGGGCGCCGTTTCTGGAAATTGCCAACGATGCAGATGCCTATGCCGGAATTGTTGACGCTGGACTTGCGCACATGGCCGCCGCGAAGTTGCTTGGTCCAGCGGGGGCCGATCTCAATCTCGCCGTTGCCGGAGTCGCGTCCGTTTCCGATCACAAAATGATAAGCGAGGCCATTCTCCATCCCTCGACTGCGATGGTTGGAATCGTAGGCGCGAGCACTGCCTGCCTCGATCCCGCTGTGGTGAATGACGATGTGGCGCCAGCGGTTGCGATCGACCTTGATCTTGCGGGTGGCCGCGATCACGGGAGCCAGCGCGGGGAGGGGCGCAAAATTGCCGGGGATGACCAGCTTTTGGCCAATGAGGATGCGGTCGCTCTTGAGGTTATTGCGGCTCTGCAACGCTCTGACGGTAGTTCCACTGCGCTGGGCAATGGCGGAGAGCGTGTCGCCTTTTTTAACTTTGTAGCTGGTCTCGCTGGCCTTGGAGGACGCCCCGAGAAGATCTCCCGAACCTAATAAGAGGCTCGTGGAGGCGATTAATCCGGTGCGCAGAAAGTGGCGGCGAGTGGCGAACATACAGTTAAACTGAGGGACAAGGTAGCAAGAGACCTGATGAAGACACGGTAAAAGTGGATTCGTGCAATTTTTTGGAAAACAAGAGTTGTTTTTGACGGAACGATGGGAAGGGTTGGGCGATTCAAATCGCGTGAGTTCTATCCATTTTCCATTTTCCCGTTTGTTTGTGAGGCATCTTTTACTGCTTGGTGTGTTTGCTCTGATCGCGGCTATTTTGCCAGCGGAAGTGGCTACGCCGATGGAAGCGTTGACCGAGGATGAGCTGATTTACCGTGATGGGGATAGGTTGCGAGGATACTTAGTTAGCGATGAGGAAACGGAGTGGGTGTTTCAGTCCAAAAGGTTCGGTGAGCTGCGGGTCCCTAAGACTGATGCCAGTGTCGTTCGATCCTCGATCCCAGAAGAACTGGGGCCCCCGGTTGAGTTGAACCCTGAAAGCGCTGGAGATCTGGAGATAAGCGAGGATGACGAAATAAGGGATCGGCTACCTTGGGATTATTTGAATCCGACTTTTCTGACCAATTACCTACGGCATGTCTTCGGTCCTTGGAAGGGGAGGTTTTCATTTTCCACGCAATTGATTTCGGATACGACGGATCGCTCCACTATCACACTCGCGACGAAGTTGCGCCGCAAATGGGAACGCGACGATGTGGGGATAAATCTTCGCTACGATTACACGGAGACTGAGGCTATCACGACCCGTGACTTCGCCAAGCTGACGGCTTCATGGCGTCATGATTTTGAGTCACGCCTTTTCGCTCTCTATATCCCCGCTATGGAGTGGAACCGAAACTACCAAATAGCCGGACTAGCCGCGGATTATCTGCTCCTGCAGCAGGAAATTGGTGCCGGTGTTTCCTTACTGAGTCGTGATGATCGACAGCTGCGTATCGGAATCTCGGAGAATCGATTTGATGTGTGGGTCACCGAACCCAACAAGAGTCACAAAGGCACGAATGCGGAGTCGGTGTTTATCGAAGCGGAATGGGAGTTGCCTTGGCGGATCACCCTCACGGTGCGTGGCGTTTACTATTATGATCTATCCTCGAAGGAGGATGGGTGGGAAAATAAATTCCAGATCGATAAGAAGCTGACGGAAACGTTGAGCGTCGGCGTCTTGCATGAGCTGCGTTACAATAACCCGGATGTGCGGGTCTCTGATTTTGAATTGCTCAAGCTCCTGATTGGGCTCGATTTCTGAGAGTGACTTAGGCCTCACACTTGAGCACGTAAATGATGCCCTGCTCTGAACCGATTGCGAGGAGGTTGTCATCTGGGGACCAGCAGAGTTTGGTCGCGGTTGCGGGCATTTTGACGGTGGCGCGTAATGGTTTTTCGCGTTCAGGACTCCAGATTTGGACGACGCCATCCTGCGAAGCGGAGGCGAGAAGGCCGTGAGTGTTTTGAAAGGCGACTGCGCAGATCTTGGCGTCGTGCGGAAGCATGGTTGGCTCGCGTCCTTCGGGTCCTGCACCAGAGCAATCCCAGAGGCAGCATTCATTGCTTCCTCCAGTGGCGAGTCGGTGAGAATTATGATCGAAAGAGAGCTCCTTCACCTTGCCTTCGTATCCGCTCATTTGTAGCTCGATCTCCTCCTCGGGAATCCAGAGATGCACACTGGGATCCTGATTGCCAGAAACGAGCCAGCGCCCATCGGGAGACCAAACGAGTGACTGAATACCGTTGTTATAGGGGTATTCTTTTTGGGCGACGTAGTCATCCGCATCCCACAAACAGACTCCACCGAAATAAGAGACGGCAACGCAACTGCCCTGTGGGTGCCACGCGAGGGCCGAGATGGATTTGGGGGCGTTGTCGAAGGTATGCCTTTCTGTGCCATCGGGATTGATCGCTCGCATTTGCCGACCCGCAGAAGCGGCGAGCCATGTGTCAGCCGGTGATTCTCCGGGGGCAGTGACCCCGGCGACAGGTCGCCACGCGAGGTGTTCCACCCAGGCGCTATCCATTTTGATCGAGCTGGTATGTTGTCCGGCTTGAGAATCCCAGAGTTTTACGAGTCCGTCCTGACCTCCGGTTGCAAGGGCCTGGCCATCAGGTCGCCATGCGAGGCAATTGGTGCCGTTGTCATGTCCGGGGAGGTGATGCTGCAAGGTGCCACCCTTCGGATCGAAGATCGTGACGGGGCCATCCGCGGATACGGCGGCCAATTGCGTGCCGTCGGGCGACCAAGCGAGGTCGATGGCGTAGTCTTCGAGTGTGGCGGCCCAGTGTTTGATCAATTGCATGGTCGAGAAGCATGCTAAAAATATTCTGGGCGAAAAGGGAAGGGAATCTGCGAGTAGAAAGCACCCCGTTAGTAAAGTTTTGTCGGGTATGGCTACATGTGCTATCGCAGAGATACTCGGGGAGGAATGGCATCTGATAAACTTGAGAAAAAATTTGTAGCCGTTGCTGCTTTGGTTATTCGTCTACGTCTCTGTTGCCTATTTGGTGGTAGGTTGCTTATCCCTCTCATGTGTTCCTCCGAATTTATTTTCAGTCCAATCTGCCTTCGTGAAGGCTATGGCGCTTCCACCTTATGAAGAGCGTTTTTCTCGGAATAATCATCGCTCTTGTTGCTTCGAGCTCACTGCTTTACTGGACGCAGCCTGACCGAGATTCACCGATTCCGGTGCTCTACTGGATCACGCAGGACGATGAGGTGAAACGCGAAACCATCGTCTTATTTAAGGAATGGTTGGCAGAGAAGAACCTTCCTCAGGTCGATATCAAGATTGATAACACCAATCAGGGGGTGATGAAGAAGCTGACTCAAGGGCTGGCAGGGGTGGGCTCTGATATCATGGATGTCTATGGGAACGAGATAGAATTATTCGGTTCCTCGGGGATGTTAATGGACGTGACAGAGACGGCGAAAGAGCTCGGTTTTTCTCCAGACGCTACCTATCCGGCACTGAGAAGTGATGTGCTTCATGAGGGAAAGCAGTATGGGTTTCCCCGTAATGCGGCCGCCGCAATGTATTGGATAAATAAGGATACTTTTGCGCGCTACGGGATAGAGGAACCTCCGCATCGTTGGACGTGGGACGAGTTTGAACGCATTGGGAAACAATTTGTAGCCGCAGCCAATCCCCCTGGAACCCGCGACCGGATTTACTTCATGAAGCCAGCTTCAAGTGCCGTGACGATGCAGGAGTTTCGTCGTGGCATGGGATTGTCGGCTTATAACGAGACGATGACCGAGTGCATCCTAGATGATCCGCGCAGCGTGGAGGTTTATCGACGGGTCTATCGTTGGGTCATTGAGTTACAGCTGATCCCCACGATTGCGGATGCCAGTGCGATGACGGCTGATTCGGCCATCCCGGGTGGCGCAACATTCCATCTCTTTGCGGTCGGACGTTACGCGATGCTGAACCTTCCTCGCTGGGCGCTGATTCGTCTACGTCCGCTCGGGAAACTCCCTTTGCGAGTGATCGAGCCCCCGAATACTGGATTCTCCAATATCGTATTCGGCTGCGGCTTAATTTCCGCTTACACGAATACAAAATATCCCGAAGAGACGGCACGTTTTATGCAATTTCTCACTAGTGAAAGCTTTAACCTCCTCGTCGCCCGGAGTGGAGATTCGCTCCCGCCGGTGCCCAAATATACGCAGAGTGAGGAGTTTTTACGCCCTCCAGAGCATCCCGAAGAGTGGCAGGCTGGCGAGGTCTTCTCGAGCGCAGCCCCGGAGATTGGCATCCCGACGAGTCGCTCCCCATTTGTGCAGACAACCGTCTTTGTGCGCATCGAATCGCAGGTGCAGCAATCCTTACTGGCGGGGCGCTTGACTCCCGAGGAGGCCGCAAAAACGCAAGCCGATCGGACGAACAAAGAGATCTTGATTACCCTCACCGAGGATCCTAAGAAAAAAGTCCTTTATGCTGAGCTACAGGAAGTGCAAAAGAAAATAGATGAGCTCAAGGCGGCTAATTTGCCGATCCCGCGGGAATGGATCACTAATCCGTTTCACCTGCGCTACTACGAACACAAGGGAATGCTGACAGAGGAGGACGCCTCATGAGTTACCGATCAAAAAGTCGTAGCTTGTTGGTGGGCCTGATGTTTTTGCTCCCGAATATTCTGGGTTTTCTGGCCTTCATTCTGGTGCCGCTTGTGTTAAGCTTTGTCCTGTCGTTTACCGATTGGGATGTGCTCCGCCACAATATCTTCAGCGATGACCCCTTGCGCTTTACCGGACTGGATAATTTTGTGCGGCTGTTCACGCATCCGGAATTCTGGCAGTATCTGGGCAACACATTTTTCATGATGCTTGGCTTGCCCTTTGCGATTGCGGGTAGTCTTTGCGCTGCGCTCTTACTGACGCGCGCCAGTAAAAAGCGCCATCAGGTGAAACCGGCTCTGATCATTGCCACGATTATCATGGTGGTGTGTGGATTGGGTTTATTGAGCGGAGGTATGCCGGAGCATCAAGTGTGGCTGTTCTTCGGTATCTTGGCTGCGATGACTTTGGTGGCTGGGGTGATGACTGGGGGAGTGGTCTATCGCACGCTGTTTTACTTGCCCAACTTCACAGCGGGTGTCGCTACCTTCGTGTTGTGGAAAAAGATGTATAATCCGAACACCGGACCGGTGAATCAAGCGGTAGCGCCGGTGTTGGACGGTTTTTCAGCGTGGGTGAATTCGATGCCTGGTCTTTTTGCTTATGGGTTGCCAATCTTGGCGGGCATTTTCGCGATCGGCATCGCCTGGTGGCAAGTGCGGCGATTACGAATTGCTTGGGATCTGAGTGAAGCGGGGATCGTCTCGATCATCGCGGGAATAATTTCATTATTAGTGCCGCTCGGGCTGTGTCTTACGTGGTTTGGGGTGGGGCCAATCATCGCATTGTTGGTCGCCGCGACGTGCTTTTTGGCGATATATCTTTGGTTGGTGAATCGGCCTCAGCCATGGGGTAAACCTAAAACTAAGGACAAAGGTCTGGGCACTGAAGTGGCCCTCGCGATGGTGCTGATACCGGTGTTACTAGCGGTGGCCGCCTCGCTGGTCGTGGGCCCTACTTTACCCGCCGCCGCGGTGACGGGAATCGAAGCCCCAGATTGGCTGGGGAATTACTATTGGGCCAAGCCGGCTCTGATGATCATGGGACTTTGGGCGGCAATCGGTTCAAATAACATGGTGCTCTATCTCGCAGGATTGAGTAATATCTCACCCGAGCTTTACGAAGCAGCCGACATGGATGGAGCCACTTCCAGTCAGCGTTTCTGGCATATTACCTGGCCACAGCTCGCTCCGGTGACGTTCTTCATTGCGATCATGAGCGTGATTGGTGGTCTCCAGGGTGGCTTTGAAATGGCGAGAGTGATGACGCAGGGTGGTCCGGCAGGATCCACGACTACGCTTGGCTACTTCATCTTTATTGAAGGCTTTGAAACGGGTCGCTTGGGTTACGCTTCGGCGGTAGCTTGGGTGCTGTTTGCCTTGGTCTTTGGACTTTCAGTTTTCAACTTCCGTTACGGAAATCGCCATGTCGCCGACTAAAAAGAAAGAAAAGAAAGAACGGGGAATCGGCCTACACGGCTTTATGGTCGTGTTGAGCTTGATCATGATCATGCCGTTCATGTGGATGGTGCTCACGAGCCTCAAGACCCTGGCGGAGGTAGGTGATCCAGATTGGCTGCCGGCGTCTTTTCAATGGAAGAACTATCTCGAGGTCTTCCAGGTGATTCCCTTTTTCCGGTTCATGAGTAACAGTTTGGTCGTGGCAGGTTGGGTGACTTTACTGCAGGTGATTACGAGTGCGATGGCGGCGTTTAGTTTTGCCCGCTTGGAGTGGCCGGGGCGCGATCGTGTATTCTTCCTCTACTTAGGCACCATGATGTTGCCGGGCTTAGTCATGATAATCCCGAACTTTCAGATCATGGTGAAATTTGGATTGGTCGATTCCTATCTCGGATTGATTTTACCGATGGCCTTCACTGCTTTTGGCACGTTTTTGATGAGGCAATTCATGTTGGGTATTCCCAAAGCTCTGGATGAGGCCGCGGAGATAGATGGCGCGAGTAAATGGCAGGTGTTTTGGACCGTGATTCTGCCGCTAAGTCGGCCCGGATTGGTGACGCTGGCAATCTTCACCTTTATCGGCAATTTTCAGAGCTTCATGTGGCCATTGGTGATGACCAAGAGCGTGGATAAATCCACTTTGCCAGTTGGCTTATTGCTCTTTGATTCGGAGCGTGGTCAAGCTACCCATTTGCTGATGGCGGGTGTGACCATGTCGGTGGTGCCTCTGATTATCGTGTTCGTGATCCTGCAACGACAATTGATCTCAGGTATCCAGCTCGGTGGCGTGAAAGGGTAAGGGAGCAGGTTCTTGTTCAGTGCGGTTGGGTAATTAGCTTTGCTGCTTACCCTCGCGAATCTCTTTCGCCTTCAAAAGCGCCGTAGTTAAACAGGTGATCTCAAGCGGCTTGGAAAGATAGTCGTTCATGCCCGTTTCGATACAGCGTTCACGGTCGCCTTCCATGGCATTGGCGGTCAGAGCAATGATCCATGGCGTGGGCTTATCTTCCCGCTGGTTTTTTCGGAT
>Ga0105053_10001167_pt1 | contig 42000 bp, 28 predicted proteins | sample BON01_FD_78093 | JGI IMG/M metagenome (GOLD analysis project Ga0105053, IMG submission 78093) | Freshwater microbial communities from Lake Bonney liftoff mats and glacier meltwater in Antarctica - BON-01 | ecosystem: Environmental > Aquatic > Freshwater > Ice > Glacier meltwater | place: Lake... | reverse complement strand
CAATTGACGTATGGTATGTAACATATTTGCTCCCTTATAATACATATCGCTACTACCTTCGCTATTCACGTTATAGTTGCCAATAACAGGCGAGGTGTTTTTAATATTATTTCGAGTGCCAATGACATAATCTGCCGAAGCTTCTTTGCCATAATAATAATCTAAAAATAAATTTTCAGAGTATGCAGTAAAGCCTTCGTGAATCCACATATCGGCAATATCTTTATAGGTAATATTATTGGCAAACCATTCATGACCGGCTTCGTGAATAATGATAAAATCGAATTTTAAGCCCCAGCCTGTTCCCGACAAATCTCTCCCCAAATAGCCTTGCATAAATTTATTTCCGTAGGTTACAGAACTTTGGTGTTCCATGCCTAAATAAGGAACTTCTACAAGCTTAAAACTGTCTTCATAAAACGGATAAGCACCAAACCAATGCTCAAATGCTTTCATCATCTTTGGCGCATCTTTAAAATGTTCTTTTGCAATTTCAAGATGGTCTTTTAATACATAATAATCCATATCTAAAGTGCCTTTTTCACCTTCATATTTCTCGCCAAAATGCACATAATCACCAATATTTACATTCACACCATAATTGTTAATGGGGTTTTTAACCGTCCAGTGGTAGGTTGTTGTAGTTTCATTCTCATCCATAGAGACCAATCTCCCGTTTGATACATTCATTAAGTCTTTGGGCACGGTTACACTGATATCCATACCATCAACCTCATCATACATGTGGTCTTTGTTGGGCCACCAAACGCTTGCACCCAATCCTTGGCAAGAGGTCGCCACAAAATCTTTTCCATTTTCATCTTTTTTCCACGAGAAACCGCCATCCCAAGGTGCATTTTCGGCTTCCTTTGGGTACCCAGAATAATAAACGATAAGCTCATTTTTGTCACCTATTATTTGTGGTTTCTTTAAAGAGATAAAGTGTGCATTAACATCTGATTTTACAACAAGATTTTCGCCATCTTGAGTAACTTTTTCAATTTTTAGCGGTGGTTGTAAATCAATTTGGATGGTTTTATTTTCTGATAAAACCGTATAGCGAATGGTATTATTTCCTATAATAAATTTATTTTCTGGTTGCACTTCTAGGGCTAAATGGTAATAATTTACATCCCACCAAGCACGTTCTGGCGTAATGCTCCCTCTTAGTGAGTCTTGTTTTGTAAACTCTTTTTTATCAGATAATAGGTCTTGGCCAGAAACAGAAATACTTAAAAATAGTAAGGCAAAGAGGCTAAGTTTTATGTGCATTATTTTATTTTAGGAACTAGTTAAAGGTACTATATTTTTAAATATTTTTGATGCTTGGTTATTTAGACTGCTATAATTTTAAAGCTTCTATATGATTTATTATATTTACAAACACAACTAAATTAAATAAAATGAAAAGCCATTTCTTCTATATTTTAGCACCACTTTTTTTATTCTCAAATTTATGGATCACAACAGCCTATGCTCAGGATAATAAAAGTGCGTATATAGGCCGTTGGGATATGGTTATCAATCAAGAAGGAAAAGAACTGCCTTCGTGGTTAGAGATTTCAAAATCCGGTAACGCCACACTTGTAGGCAGATTTGTTTATGCTTTTGGTAGTGCACGCCCAATCTCCGAAGTTAAAGTAAATAGTGGAAAAGTTAGTTTTTCAATTCCTGTTCAATGGGAGCCTGGAACAAAAAATATGATTTTTGAAGGGATGTTAAAAGACGAAAACCTTGAAGGTTTTATGGTTTATTCTGATGGAAAAAAATATAATTGGACAGCCAAAAGAGCACCAATTCTTGAATACAATGAAAATATAGTTTGGGGCGCACCGATGGCTCTTTTTAATGGAAAAAATTTAGAAGGATGGAGCGCTATGGGCGAAAATCAGTGGGTAGTAGCTAACGGAATTTTAGAAAGTCCTAAGTCGGGCGCAAATTTGGTTTCTGATGCGACTTTTAAAAATTTTAAATTGCACGTGGAGTTTAAATATCCAAAAGGCAGTAACAGCGGTATTTATTTAAGAGGTAGGTACGAAGTTCAAATTGAAGATGGAAAAGGTTCTGAACCTAACGACTTATTATTTGGTGGGGTTTACGGATTTTTAACTCCAAACCAAATGGCGGCCAACGCTCCAGAAGAATGGCAAACTTATGATATTACACTAAACGGACAAAGAGTAAGCATTGTAGCTAATGGAAAAGAAATTATAACAGACCAAACCATTCCTGGAATTACTGGTGGCGCTTTAGATAGCCGAGAAGGGGAAGCCGGTCCTATTTTAATTCAAGGTGATCACGGCGCTATTTCTTTTAGAAGCATCGTAATTACGCCAGAGTTTAATCAGTAGAATAGTTTTTTGGGTGCGTTAGTTTTATTTTAACTCGTTAACCCATCAGCCTAGAACGAACAACAAAACGAACTTAAACCAGAAACGAAAACCCAGCATGCAAAAGATTGCCAAATTTATTTATTTTAAAATCATAAAATGGAAGCTCGTTGGTGATTTTCCTGAGGTTGATAAGTGCGTGATGATTGTGGTTTCGCATACCAGTTATGTCGATTTTTTCCTAGGCTTACTTGTTCGGAAGGTTTGGAATAAAGAGATTAATTTTATAGGCAAAGAGAGTTTATTTAAGTTTCCCTTGATTGGTTGGTATTTAAAATGGGTGGGTGGTGCTCCAATTGTCCGAGATAAAAAAAGTGATACTGTAGCCGCAATAGCCAATATATTTAAAACAAAAAAAGTATTTAGATTATCGCTCACCCCTGAAGGAACAAGAAAAAAAGTTACGGAATGGAAAACAGGCTTTTATTATATTGCAAAATTAGCACAAGTTCCCGTGGTGATGGTGGCCTTTGATTTTAAACATAAGCAAATCAAAATATCACAAGCTTATTTTACCACCGACGATAAAGAAGCTGATCTTAAAATTTATAAGTCGTTTTTTAAGGGAGTCGTTGGCAGAATTCCTGAAAAGAGCTACAAGGTTGAATAAAAACTTAGTGTCAACTTTGACAAAGCAATCCCTTACCTTTTAAAGTGTCATGAATGTGAATTTCAGTAGCGGTTTTAATCTCTAAGGGTTAAATTTTCCGATGTTTACATCGTTTGTTTTTGGAATTTGAAATTTCCTTTTTTGTAATTTTAATACTTGGTGTGCTTGCGCCAAGGTAGTTTATTAGGTTCTTTCTGGTTATATATTTACCTAAATTCACTTAGAGAAATAAACATTTTTTCCAAATTATTTTCATCACTAATTTTTAAGAGAAAAGAGGCTGTTTAATCAACTTTGATAAAACAGCCTCTTTGCAGCCAAAAATAAATCTATTCTTCTGGCACAAAAACTAACATTTCATCAAAAAAGAACCTTTCAGCCGGTTGATTACTTTCAGCATCAATAATTAAAGTGTATGACAGCACATTTTGCAAAAAATTAGTACCGACAGTATTCCATTTACCCATAATGTTTTCAATCTTTTCAGCTTTTAAATCCATTAAATTCCTAACTTCAATGGTACCGCCAGTTCTTTCAATTTCTAAGTAAATGCGGATAAAATCTGTACCCTCCCAAGTTGTAGATGCTGGGAAAAATTTTATTTGCACACCTGAAGAAGGGTTTTCACTAGGGTTTATGACTACTTTATCGAATACAACTCTAATTAAGCCATCTGCATCTTCAATTTGATAACCTTGAATACCATCTGGATAAGATGCTACTTGTGTGGTACTTTGTGTAACTCCTATTGGTTCGTCTATAAAACCTACGTCCCCAGCAAAATTGCCAGTACTTATAAAGAAAGTTCTAAACCCTATTTCATTATCTATACCTGTTCCTTTAGCCATGTACATGACCGGACGTTCGTTTGGATTATTTAACAATTCGGCAGTTACATTTTTAACAGCCGCAGGTCTTGTATAGTTAGCATTATTTGTAAATGGTTCTTCAAAAGAGGTTCCTCTTAATTTTTTTGGCGGTGGCACGAAAAAGCGTATTTTAAAATCCATGGCTTGTTTAGTCGTGTTTTCTAACAATCTAGGCACGGTATTTCCACCAAGATTTTCATTAGTCGTTCTATTGAATCTTGGTGTTTCTCCAGTATAAGTACCCTCTGGGGTAATGATGGTTGCCAAAAAACGAAACTCATCTGTTTGATCAATTTCATCTATAGTTAGTCCTAACGCACTTAAAATTGATGGAATATCTATTGACAAATTAGCAGGAAATGAATTAAAAACGATAAAATCTTGTATTAAGTTGTCATCGTGTATTAATGCCAGCGAGTAACTAATGATATTATTATTGGAATCAATCAATCTAGAATTAATATTAAAATTATCAATGTTTAAAAAATTGAAGTTAAGTTGTTCTGGGACTTCTTCAAAATCTACAAATCCACCTCTTATTGAAATATCATCTAATAAATTATTATCGTTGGAATGGCAACCAACTAATAGCATACAGAAAAGCCATTTATTTATGTGTTTCATAATTATTATTTTTAATTGTTATTTAATAAACCCAGCTGGATTGTTATCCCAAAATACTTGTACTGTTGTTGCTTGTTGTTTTAAAGAACTATTTCTATTGATAGCATCTTCGGGATATAGAAAACTTCTTGGAAATGGAATACTTTCATTGATTATAGGTTCTTGTAAATTGGATGGATACCCCGTTCTTCTATAAGCATTATAAGCAGCCATTGAATTTCCAAATTCTGATAAATAAGATTCTGTTATGATGATATCTAGTTTTTCATCATCATTGGCCGCATTTGTATAATTTGCTAAAACTTCGGTAACATAATCATTTACGTTGGTACTTGTAGCTGCAAAAGCAGGATCAACAGGCGCAAAGTTCAAAACCTTTTCCATAGACAACCTGATACCTTGTTCTAATAAAACTGCTGGATCTCCAATGGTACCTAATTTTAATGCAGATTCTGCCAATAGAAACTTCACATACGAAGCAGATAATAGTGGCAATATTCCAGCACCTCCTAAATTTTTTGAAGTTTGAGCACTTGTAAAGTTATCCGCGTCAAAAGCACCACCACCAGGGTACAGTCCATAAATAGTTCTTAAAAATCGATCTGCACGACCTGTTAATTCATCTCCGTGGTCTATACCCGAATAAGCATTTCCTACATAACAATAATCATATTCTGGTTTACCTGTACAAATTATAAAACGAGAAGCTACAGGATCTATATTTGATTGCCTGTAGATGTAATAGCGTAACCTTGGGTCTTGAACATTTTTAGAGTCTTTTAGCATAAACATAAAATAATTTCCAATATATTCTGCCATACCATTTGTTGAATAGCCTCTTTCAAAGTAAAAATGACGACTATCTGGTTCTACTTCTGTTGAATAACCAAATTGGAAATCGCCGTTTACATTGTTAATTAAACTGCCACTAATAAGGGTATTTATATCATCAGAAATACCGGTATCTACTAGGCGTGTTTGTAATAGTAATTTTAGTTTCAACGAGTTTGCAAAAGCAATCCATTTATCCTTATCGCCGTTATAAAACAAATCTGTTTGTGGTATTACTGTAGCCGCATTAAAATCTGCAATGGCAGCTGTAATATCGGCTAATACTTCGCTATAAATAGCTGCACCATTATCAACTACTGGATTGGGAAATTCTGCGGGGTTATTGGCTTGTGAAAAAGGAATGTTACCTACATAATCAACCATACTTACAAATGCAAAACCTGACAACACTTTAGCCATTCCTCTATGAAAAATTAAGCCATCATTTTGGGCTGCTAAATTTTCTAGTATTTTAACATTATTTCTCAATCCGTAAAGTACAGACCACTCAAGATTTAAGACATTTGGTGACACAAGATCAGAATAAGTATCTGTCATGGCTTCGTATCTCATAATATCGTCAGAATTTCTAATAAATTCTCGCATTATTATTTGAAACTGAATTTGCACTTCACTCAATAGAAAATCAGGACTCACATCTCTTGGAGTTAACTGATTGAGGTCATCCTGAAAATCAAAGTTTTTCAGCTCGCATGAAACACATAATACGCTCATTATGATACATGCTAATAAAAATATATTTTTAGTCATTTTTTTAAATTTTATATATGAATTAAAAAGTAATAGCAACGCCTAATGCAAATCGTTTTGTCGTTGGTACGGTTTGGGCTCCTAAACCATTATCGTTTTCTGGGTCATAATTCGTGTACTTTGGAAAATCAGGAGCATTAAACCATAAATTTCTTCCGGTTAAACTAAAAGTCATGGTTTGAAAAGGCAATTTAGTATTTTTAGCCTTATTCAAAGTGTAAGCCATTGAAACTTCCCGTAATCTAAAAACAGAACCATCAAAAACACTCATTTCATCAGCATTATAATAATTTGAAAACACAGTTCTTTGAGCATTTTGCTGTATCGTATTGGGGATTTTTTGACCATTTGCATCCAATAAAGCTTCGCCTGTTGCCGGATCTCCATAAACACCTGGCACTATAAAAGAGCCTTGTCTGTTTTCAGTATCTCTTGTTACGCCTCTTTCTAACAAATCTTGTACTGCCAACCCAAGAATATCGCCTCCATGAGTATATTCAAATTGCGCTGAAAAAGTAAAGTTTTTATAACTAAAGCTATTGATGGTTGTTAATGCCCAATCTGGAGTGGGGTCTCCAATAATAACATCTTCCTTTCCGACTTCACTACTCACATAAATTTCTCCAATAGTAGGGTTGATTAACAAATTACCTTCGTCATCTCTAAGTGCATAACTTCCCAGCATAATCCCTAATGGTTGCCCTTCTATCGCAAATCGCCCTCTAGTTTCGCCATTTATAGATAGTTCAAGTTGATTTTGAGGTAAATCAACTACTAAAGACTCGTAGGCGGTAAAAAGATTTCTAAAATTCCATTTGAAATTATTTGTTTTAATCACATCAATACCTAAATCAATTTCCAAACCTTCTGTATCAATTCTACCAGCGTTTATTGTGGTACTTGTAAAACCAGTTTCAGGTGGAAGACCAGCTCCTAGTATTTGATCTTCAGAAATACGTTTAAATGCAGAAAGCTCAAAGTTTACGCGGCTATTGAAAAGCATTGATTCTATACCAACTTCAAATTCGCGATGTAACTCAGGTTTTAAATTTGGATTTGCAAATTCTTCATCAGCACTATTGGTAATTATAACCTGACCGTTTGGTGCCACAAAACGTCTTGGATTTGTTTCTAAGATATTACGTGTATTAAATCGTGTAGGGAAACCGGAAGAAGTACCATAAGCTCCTCTAATTTTTAAATAGTTTAAAGTACTTGAATTTAAGTTAAAAGCAGACGTTGGAATGAAAGAGAAGGAAGCTCCAGGATAAAACAAAGATCTGTTTTCTGGCTCAACGGTAGATCCCCAGTCATTTCTTCCAGATAAAGTTACATATAAAAAATTATCATAACTAAATTCAAATTGTCCAAATGCACCCGCTAAGTTTTCATTATAAGAATTATAGTTAGCTAGTGTTGTATTGAAATTTGAAGGTCTTAAAAAACCAAATACATTTTGGTTATCAGAATTTGAGCTTTGCGATTTTCCTTTTATGAATCTAGAGTTCAAACCCATTTGCGCATCTAATCCTATATTTGTTCCTAATTTAACATTATTTAAACTTAAAATAATACTTTGATCAATAGTGACCTCTTTGTCATAATCTAAATCAAGAAATCCAAACTCATTCTCTCCAAAACCACCTTTGTTTGAATAATCAAACTCATCTTGAGAATCGTTATCAATTCCAGCGCGATGGGTTAAGCTTAGTTTATCAGTAAAATCATATTTCGTGTTTATAGTACCAAATATACGTACCACATCATCAAACAAACCAGTATTATTTAAAACCCACTGTGGATTTTGACTAGATCTGTAATAGACAGAAGCTCCAGTTTGTGGGTTTTGGTATGGTAAATTTATTAAATCAAGGTCTCTAGGTATAAACATGAGCAACGAAAAAATTTCACTGCCTTGTAATCTATTTACTTTTCGTGTTGAATAATTTAACGTTGCAGACACGTTTAATTTATCTGTCAATTTTACCTGACCACCAATACCTAAATTAAAACGTTTTAAATCATTATTACCAATAATCCCTTCCTCATCTGTATATCCTACAGATAAATTAAAGGCGGTGTTTTCTTGAGTAGATGCAATATTTAACGATGTAATATTTCCTTTTCCTGTCTTGAAAAAGTCTTTTACATTGTTTCTAACCGCTTTATAAGGAATAGTTTTATCCTTAAATTCTGGAAAAATATCACTAAATATAGCATAAGGATGTGGTACTTCGGCTAAATCTGTAAATGCAGGTCCCCAGTTTCCAAGATTCCCTGGTACATAACCAAACTCAGACCCAATGCCATAAGTGTTTTGATATTCTGGTAAGTTTGCAACGTCGTTTACATAAGACGTAGTGGATACCGATGCTTTAAATGTTTTTTCACCTGTAACGGCACTACCACTCTTGGTTTCTATAATAATAACACCATTTCTACCATCACTACCGTACAAAACAGATGCATTAAGACCTTTAAGCACACTAATACTTTTAATATCATTGGCATCAATATCTGAAATATTTCCTCCAAAAGGCACATTATTAACAACTATTAATGGTGAATTTGATTGATTAATGGACAAAGAAGATCGAACTCTGATGCTCGTGCCAGCTCCAGTTTCTCCGTTAAATGCAGAAATATTTACCCCAGCAATTTTACCTTGAAGCGTTCTTCCTAAATCTGCTTCTGGACGCATTTCTACCTCTTCACTTTGTAAAGTGGTTATAGCGTACCCTAAAGCTTTTTTAGATTTTTTAATCCCTAGTGCTGTGACAACAACTTCTTCTAATGCCTCTAAATCTTCTTGTAAAAACACATTAATTGAAGATTGATTACCAATAGTTATTTCTTGAATTTTATATCCTATGTAGCTAAATACAATCACATCAGTAGCATTTTGAGTGTTTATTTTGAATTTACCTTCAAAATCTGTAGAACTACCATTCGTAGTTCCTTTAATTACCAAGTTGACGCCAGGTAATGGTAATCCATTATTGTCGCTTACAGTACCTGTAACTGTTTTTTGTGCATACATAAGTGCACTAGACAGCGTGAAAACAAGTACTAAAAAAAGTAATTTTTTATTCATACGTTTTTATTTTGAGTTAATTAATATTTGAGTTAGTTAAAATTTTCATCATTTGTTCAGCGGAAACTTTTCCTATAAGGTTAATATTTTTTTTTGAGGTAGTATCTCCAATCTCGTACGTTATCCCAACGGCATTATGACCATATAAAAACCACCCTTTGGACACAGGCGTTTTGCTATTTCCAGAAGCTTCATTAACTTTATAATTGGGAATATTGGCTTCTAAACCAGCAAACCAATCATCTATAAAGTTTGGGAATGTAGTTCCTTTTCTGATTTTATTGGTATAGAATACATCATGCCAAGTAGAATGAAAATCTAACCCTAAAACTAATTTAGCATCATTTTTCTTTAAAACTTTGTGAATATATTTAACTGTTTTTTTTATTTCAGGCTGATTATAATTATACCAATCTCTATTCGTATCTACTCCATTTGAATTATGACGCCAATGACCTAAATCTACCCCGTCTGGATTCATAATAGGAAAAGCTAATACATTATATTTGCTTAAAAAAGTTTTCGATAATTCTGAACCATTTAAAATGGTTTGCATAAAACTTTGAAAGGCATAATACCCCGTAACTTCTGGCGGATGCTGCCGTGTTAATAGCACAATAATATCTTTCCCTTCAGGATTTCCGCTGCTAATATTTAGTACGGGTAAGTTTTTGCCTAAAGGTGATTTACCAAATAATTCAAGTTCAACAATGCTTTCTTTCCCTTTTATTAACTCTGAAACCCAATTTTCTACATCTTTAGATGATTGAATTTCTTGAGCAGCAATAGTTATTGGATCTTTCGTTAAATTAAGTTTTATGGTAACAATAGAATCGTTTTTGTAAACATCTAAAGAATCAATAATTGACCACTTATTATTAATTTTTAATTTGGGAATATATCTATGTTTATATCCTTTTGGGTATTTGAAAGTGAAATAAAAAGATTTAGGTAAGTTAGACCAGGTGTTAAAAGCGTAATAAGCACTGTTATTTATTGGTAAGTTTTCAGGATAAATTAGTACTAATGCCGTAGAATCATTTAATTTTTCAAACCCGTTTAAGCGTGCTCCGTCAAATTCATTACTTGCGAAAATGCCACTGTAACTAAGATTAAAGGTTTGTTTTGTTTGAAGTTTAATAGCTTTTGTTTTAGTGTCTACGGGTGTCTCAAAACTTACATGCTTAACACTTGTACAGCCTATAAATAGTAGTGAACTGAAAAAAACAATTTTTATTCGCATTTACTATATAGAGATATATTAAAAAAAAAGACAAATGTAATTTAATATCGCATTATATTGCACATACCAATTTAAAAAAACATAGCATACCAATTATGCATTTTAACATTAAAAATATATTAAGAACCCATGGTTTCGGGAATATTGATGATTATAAAAACATTTATGTTAATTTATACAATGCTATAAGAGAGGCTATTATCACTAAATCTTTGGACGAAAATATAAAACTTCCACCTTCCCGTATTTTGGCTATAGACTTGGAAGTGTCACGAAGTACTATTCTAAAAGCTTATGATTTATTGGTTTTGGAAAAATATGTAAAGTCTATTCCTGGGTCGGGATATTACATTGCTGTTTCAAATAAAGAAAAGATTCAATACAATTTAAATATAGAAATTATACAGGGTAAATATCCGAAAATATCTAAACGAGGCTCAGCCTTTAAAAAAAATATTCAAATAATCAATTCCACATCTAATCGCGGAATTGCCTTTAGACCTGGATTACCTCCGCTTGATATTTTTCCTGTGAAACAATGGAAAAAATTAACCAATGACTATTGGCATACTTCTAGACCTTCGGAGTTATCATATTCAAATACTATTGGAATAGGTTGTTTACGGGATAATATTTCCAATTATTTAAAGATATGTAGAAATATAGAATGCGATTCAGACCAAATTATAATTACTACAGGATCCTTACATTCACTGTCCTTAATAGCTGATAGTTTGATTGATAAAGAAGATGAAGTAGTTCTAGAAAACCCAACCTACCCTTATGCATACAATTTGTTTAATGGTTTAAGAGCCAATATCTATGCTGCCTCTATTGATGCAGAAGGTATAATCGTTAAAAATATAAAAAGTAAAAGCCCTAAATTAGTTTACACAACACCTTCAAACCAGTATCCAACTGGTATAAAAATGAGTTATAATAGAAGAATTGAACTTTTGAATTGGGCTGCAAATAAAAATACGATTATTATTGAAGATGATTATGATCATGAATTTAGTAATTGGGAAAACCCAATATCATCTATTTTTAGTTTAGATAAACAAGAGCGCACAGTTTATTTAGGAACTTTTAATAAATTACTACATCCATCTATAAGATTGGGTTATATGATTGTACCTTATTATTTACTTGATACAATCACAGCCTTATATCAACATTCCAGTCGTTTTGTGTCTCCTTCAACTCAAAAAATATTAAGTGATTTTATCGAACAAAATTATTTAAATAAACATTTAAGACACGTTATTGAGGTTTCAAAAGAACGTAGAGAAGTTTTTTTAGAAAGCTTTTCAAATAATTTTGAACAAGATATTTTAATAGATTCAAGTAATACAGGTTTGCAGATTATTGGTACTTTAAGAGACCATGTTGATGATGTGCTTCTATCCAATTTTTATGATAAAAAAAATATTACCGTCCATCCATTTAGTAATTATTTTATTGAAGGAAAAAAACAAAATGGGATTGTGATGGGCTACAGCTCTGTAAATACAAAAGCTATCAAAGATACTATTTATAGAATGAGTCAGGAATATAAGAGTTTTATAAATTAATTTATCAAAAACTGTTTATGGGTTTAAATTAGACCGCTTCTTACAATTAAAATAGACAACTTCTCACTCTAATCTTTTTATAATTTAGGCTCTATTTTAGCCTTGTGTTGGTATTTTAGTCTCTAAGGGTTAAATTCCCCAACTCTTGCATGGTTTATTTTTAGAATTTGGAATTTCCTTTTTTGTGATTTTTAGTCTTCGTTTGCTTGCAACGAGATAGTTTATTTTATCCAATATCTGCAGATTTTTATGGCTTCGTGGAGACCTAACCTTTTTAAAAAGCAGTTACCAGCGATAATATAACCCCAGAGGGGACATCTTTATTTTGCGGGTGGACAACAAATATTTTTTAAGGTTTCGCCCCTACAGGACATAATTAGCATAAATTCAGTTGTTATAATGTATTCTTTATAATTTCCGTTTTTAGTATAATAATTCCATGTTTCTAATGCTATTTTTGCTTTATTATTTTTTTGCCATCTTTTAATAAAAAAAGAAATAAAAAGTATGATTAAGAACTATTTTTTTTTGTGATGAAAAATCATTCGGTTTAGCAATCATTACCGCATCAACTTTGACAAAGTTATTTTTGAACTATTAACAAGCTAACTTTCAATTTGTAATTTTCAACTTCCCATTTTCAATTAAAAATTATTCCTGCATAGAATGATACACGTTTTGCACATCATCATCTTCTTCTAACTTTTCTAACAATTTTTCAACATCAGCAACGTCTTCTTCGCTTAATTCTTTGGTTATTTGTGGAATACGTTCAAAGCCGGAGGATAAAATTTCAATTTTTCGGGCTTCTAATTCTTTTTGGATTGCCCCGAAACTTTCAAACGGACCATAGATTAAAATGCCATCTTCATCAGCAAACACCTCTTCTGCCCCAAAATCAATCATCTCTAATTCCAACTCTTCTGGATCGAGACCCTCTGCGAGAATTCTAAAATTGCAGGTATGGTCAAACATAAATTCTACTGAACCTGAAGTACCTAAACTACCGTTACATTTGTTAAAATAACTGCGAACATTGGCAACGGTTCTAGTATTGTTATCGGTAGCAGTTTCCACTAGAATAGCAATTCCGTGTGGGGCGTACCCTTCAAACAGTACTTCTTTAAAATCGCCTAAACTTTTATCGCTTGCGCGTTTAATGGCGCGCTCTACATTGTCTTTAGGCATGTTAATTGCCTTTGCATTTTGTATAACGGCTCTTAATCTTGAATTAGCATCTGGATCAGGGCCACCATCTTTTACTGCCATTACAATATCTTTCCCGATACGTGTAAAGGCCTTAGACATTGCAGACCATCGTTTCATTTTACGCGCCTTTCTAAACTCAAAAGCTCTTCCCATCTCTAAATTCTATTATTCATTAGTGAAACAAATTTACTGTTTTTTAATTTTTTGGCAAGGGTAATCACTCACTATCAATAATACCTTCAATAGTTTTAGCCAATTTAAAATCTTTCTCGGTTACCCCTTCGGCATCATGGGTGTTCAGGCGGATGTGTAGAGAATTGTAAACATTAGACCAATCTGGATGATGCCCTTGTGCTTCGCACTCAAACGCAATGCGTGTCATGACTGAAAAAGCTTCTTTAAAATTCTCAAATTCAAATGAGGTTTCTATAGCACCATCAATATATTCCCAACCTTCTAGTTGTTCTAATTTTTTTTCGATTTCTACTAAATTTAATTTTTGCATTTTTTATTTTTTTTAAATTATACTTCTAGGTTTTACTTCAAAAGAAGGTCATCAAGATAATCAATTATTAAAGTTTACCCAATTACATGGTCATTAATAATTTCTTCATAGGTAGTTTGATAATTTTTAGGCAACTTATTTTCTTTAGGTAAAACTGCTAAGTAGCGTTCTTCATTAGTCGTATAAACTCTTTTGAATAGGGGATTAAAATTTCCGACGCGCTTTAAAATTTCTTGAATAAACTCCTCATGATGCACCAAGTCGTTACTACCTAAGTGATACACTCCTGTTTTACTTTTGCTCACCAAATAATGTATTTGTTGGGTAAGTTTACTGTCGTGGGTTACATTCACCACTAAGTTAGGAAAAACTTCAACAGGTTCGTTATTGGCGATATTGGTTTTCATTTCTTTTACGCGTGGCGAACCGTTCCCAAAAACCATTGGGACTCTAAGAATGGCCATTTTTTCTTTAGGCATTCGCAAAAGCATGTTTTCTATCTTTATTTTTAGGCGGCCATAAATACTTTCTGAAAGGGTTTTGTCGGTTTCATACGATGGGTATTTGCTATAGGCATCAAACACATTTGCCGAAGAAATAAAATAGAGTATGCAATTATTTTGCAACACATATTCTACAAGATGTTCATGGGCAGTTATTTGTGCGGCAAAACTACCCCGAAGTGCTGAGATAATAATATCTGGTTTTATTGGGGTCAGAATATCGTGAATATCGTCTTCTTCTAAATTATATTTAAAAAACTGACGGTTATTTTCAAACGCTTTTCGGGCTGAAAAATAAGTGCCAAACGTATTAAAGTAGTTGCATAACTCTTTATATATGGCATTCCCGATAAAGCCACTAGCTCCTAAAATAAGTATCTTTTTTTTCTCCACTGATAAATGTGTACACTATTAAAATTACTTTTTTGCTCGGTTTTTTTGTTGGTATTTATTTTAATAAAGAGATTGCCAATGCCTATAAACAGCGTTTAACTTTTTGATAATCGCCTTTCAAAGAACCAACGAACTAGATTTCAGACAAATCTAGTTTGTTGGTTCTTTTATTGCAGTTAATCAGCATTTTGGCTTCACTCCATATGTACGATGTCGAAATTCAGCAGTTTTTGCTAAAGGCCTAATATTTATTTTATTATTTTTTGTAAAACGGTGGTTTTACTATAATAGCAGGAATAGAATTTTTCCTAATTTGAATATAAATTTTAGTACCTAAAGCCGCTTTATTCTCTGTAACGTAGCCCAAACCAATGCCTTTGCCTAAAGATGGCGACATGGTTCCTGAAGTTACAATGCCTATTGGATGTCCATTTTCATCCACAATTTCATAATCATGTCTCGGAATACCTCTTTCATCTAGCTCAAAAGCAATTAGTTTCCTTTTTGAACCTGCTTCTTTTTCTAACTTTAAATGCGCACTATTTACAAAATCTTTATTGAATTTGGTTACCCAACCTAAACCTGCTTCTAGTGGCGAAGTGGTATCGTTAATATCATTCCCGTACAAGCAATAGCCCATTTCTAAACGTAAAGTATCTCTTGCGGCTAGACCAATAGGCTTAATGCCAAATGATGCGCCAGCCTCAAAGACTTTATTCCAAATTTGTGCTGCTTCTTCATTTTTACAGTAAATTTCGAATCCACCAGAACCGGTATAGCCTGTGGCAGAAATAATTACATGTTCAATTCCGGCAAAATTAGCTACTTCAAAGGTGTAAAACTTGATGGCCGCTAAATCTACTGAAGTTAAAGACTGCATCGCTTCAACAGCTTTTGGGCCTTGAATGGCTAAAAGAGAATAATTATCTGAAAGATCTCGCATTTCAGCTTTAAAACTGTCGTTGTACTTTGAAATATGATTCCAATCTTTCTCGATATTTGATGCGTTTACAACAAATAAATATTGCTCTTCTTTAATTTTATAAATAATTAAATCGTCAACAATGCCTCCATTTTCATTGGGTAAACAACTGTATTGTGCTTTTCCAACTTCTAACTTCGACGCATCATTAGAACTTACCTTTTGTATTAAATCTAAAGCTTTAGGGCCACTAATTAAAAATTCACCCATGTGCGAAACATCAAAAACACCAACCCCACTGCGTACTGTTTCATGTTCAACAGTTACTCCCTCATAAGATACTGGCATATTAAATCCAGCAAAAGAAACTAATTTCGCTCCCAATTTTTCATGTATTTGCGTTAAGGCAGTATTTTTCATGCGATTAATTTTTTTTATTTTGGTTACAAATTTATCGAAAATAAACTGATGCCCACTAAATGATTTTTATTGTTTATTTAATTATTTATGCATTTCTTCAAATTAAATTAAATAGGCAAATTTAATTTGAAAGTAATATCTTTAAACAGTGGCTACAATCATTTTAAGTCAACTTCATGTAATACTATTTTAATTTACCCAGTAATGAAAACATTCTATATTCAATTTATTGTCATTTTACTTGGCGCTTTAACTTATGCGCAAGATATGCCAACCGATAATTTGTCTTCAGATTTTCATAAAGACAGGCGCGAAAAAGTCCGAGAGTTAATGCCAGAAAATAGTATTGCCGTTTTCTTTGCCAATGCAGAACGAAATCGTGCAAATGATGTGGACTATATATACCACCAAGATCCTAATTTTTACTATTTATCGGGCTACAAAGAACCTAATTCTGTACTAATTATCTATAGCTCAGATCAGAAAGATAAATTAGGAAACACCTATGATGAACAAATTTTTGTTCAAAAAAGAGATGCAAGATCAGAACAATGGAACGGTAAAAGACTCGGGGTAGAAGGGGTAAAAAATAAACTTGGTTTTAAAATGGCTTTTAACGCGGAGGAATTCGCAAGTTTCCCAATAGACTTTAAATCATTCAACATCGTACTTTTTTATAATTTTAAAAATGATTATCGAAATAGTGATGACGGTGCTGACTTATTCGATTTAATAAAGGCATTTAAAGAAAAAGCCTTTTATCCTGAGAATTATGATGAAAGAAAACAACAGCTTTACACGACTATAAAATCTACAGAAGTAGAGAATAGTGCCAATGTAGCACAAACTTTAGGACGCTATTTAAACAATAATGAAGAGCTGAAAAATGATCTACTTTTAGCTGGTTTTATCAACGCTAAAGATGATAATTTAAGAAAAGAATTTAAAGATAAAATTGCACTTGAATTGCAAGCCAGCAATCTAAATTCTTTCTTGATAGATGAAATTATGGGTAAATTAAGAGAAACAAAAACCAAGGAAGAAATGGTACTCTTAAAAAAAGCAATCGAAATATCGGCTGTAGGACAAGTGGAGATTATGAAAGCCATGCACCCAGATATGTCCGAATCAGAAATACAAGGAGTTCACGAATTTGTTTATAAAAAGTACGGAGCGGAGTATGAGGGATATCCCTCTATTGTTGGCGGAGGTAATAACGGTTGCATTCTGCATTATATTGAAAATAATAAAACGAAGGTAGGTAATGATTTGGTATTGATGGATTTAGGTGCCGAGTACCGCGGCTATACTGCCGATGTAACCAGAACTATTCCCGCTAATGGAAAGTTTTCTCCTGAACAAAAAGCAGTTTATGCTATTGTTTATGATGCGCAAGAAGCTGGAATAAAAGCTAGTGTCGTTGGAGCCCCATTTCAAGCGCCGGGCAAAGCAGCTTCAGAAGTTGTAGCTGCTGGACTTATTAATTTGGGGATTATTTCTGAGGCAAGCCAAGCAAGAACCTATTTTCCTCACGGAACTTCACATTATTTGGGTTTAGATGTCCATGATAAGGGCACTTATGGCCCGTTTAAACCGAATACGGTTATCACTGTAGAACCAGGAATTTATATTCCTGAAGGTAGTGATTGTGACAAAAAATGGTGGGGAATTGCGGTAAGAATAGAAGACGATATTCTGATTACGCAACAGGGCCCCGTAAATTTATCCGCTATGGCACCTAGAACCATAGAAGCCATAGAGGCGATGATGAAAAAGTCTAGTGCTTTGGATGATTTTAACCTTCCGAAATTAGATGAATGACTTATAGAATTCCTACAATAAAAATCTATTGCAACCGACAAACCCTAAAGCCGAACCATCGGGGATTTAGTTTGGTTAAAACAATGGAAATTGATTCATTATATGGTATGCCACTCTTATTGAAGTAAAAATTCTTTCAATTCATCATAAGACGATATTTTAATCGACTTTTTTTTCTTTTTCATTTGTTTGAAAATTTTCTCAGGGATTTCAATATTTTCCTTGATGGTATCTTCCACAATATCTAAAAACTTGACAGGATGCGCTGTTTCTAAGAAAATTCCGTAGGTATTAGAGTTTTGCCCTTGGTATTTTTTTAAACCCAAATACCCAATAGCCCCATGTGGATCGGCAATATAATTATACTCGTTATAAAGTTCAAGCATCGCGTCTTTCGTTTGTTCATCCGTGAAGGAGTAAGACGATAAATACTCAGAAAGCGTCTTGATATCATTGTTATAAATATGACGAATACGCACAAAATTACTCGGGTCGCCGACATCCATAGCATTAGAAATAGTAGCGACTGACGGTTGAGGTTCGTAAACATCGGTCTGCATAAAACGAGATACTACATCATTTACATTAGTTGCTGCTATAAAATGTTTTACTGGCATTCCTAATTGCTGCGCTACCATTCCAGCACAAATATTTCCAAAATTACCACTAGGGATAGAAAAAACGATTTCTTTTCCTTTTGATTTGATTTCTTTATAAGCGAATAAAAAGTAAAAAAGCTGAGGTAACCAACGCGCTACATTGATCGAGTTAGCTGATGTCAACTGTTTGTGTTTAGTAATTTCTTCGTCTAAAAATGCTGTTTTCACCATCTTTTGGCAATCGTCAAAAGTACCAGTAACTTCTAAAGCTATAATGTTTTTACCCAGTGTAGTCAACTGTTTTTCTTGAATATCACTTACCTTACCACTAGGGTAGAGAATAACAACCTGAACGCCTTTTACCCCTAAAAAACCGTTGGCTACAGCACCACCTGTATCGCCTGATGTGGCGACAAGTACCGTAATTTCTGAAGTATTATTTTCTGAAAAATGGCCTAAACATCTCGCCATAAAACGCGCACCTACATCTTTAAACGCTAGGGTAGGCCCATGAAAAAGCTCTAAGGTGGCGATATGATCTGTGATGGGCACTAGGGGAAAATCAAAATCTAAAACTTCAGTAAGAATTTCTTTTAATTTTTCATCATCAATATCTTCCTGCACAAATTGGCGAATAGCCATAAAAGCAATTTCAATATTTGATAGCCTTTCAATTTTATCAAAAAAATCTTTTGCTAGGGGTGTTATTTTTTCAGGAAAATACAAACCTCTATCTGGCGCGATGCCTTTAATTACCGCATCTTTAAAACTTACGTTTGCTGCTTTTTGATTCAGACTATAAAAGTTCATTTTTTATTATTTTTTGAATAGATATTTTTTTAATTATTTTCCGCAAGGGCGCTTCAATAAACTGATAACTTAGCGCCGCAATCACCACTAAAATCAATAAGGAAATATAAAATTTAGTTGTTTCATTATTTATATTATAATCTTTTAAAATAGCTTTTGTCCATGCGAAAATAGGACTCTGTAAAATATAAATTCCGTAGCTTATCTCTCCTAAAAAAATTAGTGGCTTATATGCTGAAATTTTGCTTAAAATGCCTTCATTCATCGATATACAAACGATTAAGGGAATAAAAACCAACGCCAATAAACCATTGTGAAACTCAAAATAGATATTATAATATAGGATAGCAGGAAGCAAACAGACAAAAGATAAAATTAGGAAATCATAATTTTTTTTAGCCGTTGACCATCGTTTTACAAAAAACAATCCCGCTAAATTGCCTATTAAAAATTCCGACAAGTGTATTGGCGGAAAATAAAACAATAACTCATGACTCTTTGAAGGATAGCCTTGATACCAATTGGAATACATGCCCCAATGAAACAGCAGTTGACTCGTGATAAAAAAGGGAATTACCATGAAACATAATTTTTTCAACGAAAATTGGGCATAGTATCTATTAAATAATAAGGGGAATAGCGCATAGAAAAAGAATTCAACCCCCAAAGACCAAGCAGGAAAATTAAAGGACAATGCTTTGCCAGGAAACCAACTTTGAATCATAACTAGATTTAAAAAAAAATCACCAAATTCGCCATCATTATGATATCGTAATTTGAATACTAAGAGAATAAGTAATGCCAAAAAATATACAGGATAAATACGGGCAAATCTATTTTTAATATAGGCTAAAAATGCTACTTTTTTGTACTGATGATAGGCAATAATCATAATAAAACCAGAAAGAAGAAAAAAGTAGCTTACCGCTATATTCCCTTGTTTAAAAAAAGGATATAATTCTTTTAAATTAAAAGGATACACCTCTAGCCCGAAATGATAAATTACCACGGCTATAGCCGCTATAAATCTAGAAAATGTTAACTGATCTAACCTCAAAATTATCTTATTTGTTGATGTTCGAATAACTAAAATTAAGCTTATTTATAAAATTTTAATTCCTTCTTTATTTATTTTTGATACATGAATATCATAATCAACACCTATTTTATGATATATTTCACTCATGGCTTTTCCTACTTTTTGCGCCATAATCTCGCCTTTGCTCAATGCAAAAATAGAAGGTCCAGAGCCTGAAATCCCACAACCTAAAGCCCCAGTTTCCAAAGCTTTTTGTTTTACAGCATCGAAACCAGGAATCAAGATAGAACGGATAGGTTCTATAATATGATCTTCTAGGGAACGCCCAATTAAATCATAATCTTCCGTAAAAAGTCCGGCAATTAATCCACCTACATTTCCCCACTGCTTGATGCCGTCTTCTAATGAAATGGTGGTTTTTAAAATCCGTCTTGAATCTGATGTTTTTACTTCAATTTGTGGATGAACAACGGTGGCGTACAATTCACTAGGCGTATTAATTTTTACAATGTCTAAGGGTTGGTAGCTTCGAACCAAAGTAAATCCACCAAATAGGGCAGGAGCTACATTATCGGCATGGGCAACGCCACTTGCCAAACGTTCGCCTTCCATAGCAAATTTTACCAACTGCAATGGCGAAAAAGGTTTGCCTATTAATTGGTTCATCGCCCAAACAGCACCTGCGGCACTTGCAGCACTGCTGCCAATACCACTACCAGCTTTAATTTTTTTATAGATTTCTATCTCAAAACCACCTTCGTAATTGCTTTCTGCCAAAAGCGCCAAACCAGCAACACCAGCTACATTTTGCAAGGTTTCGGTAGGTAAATCTTGCCCTGTGAGTTTGGTGATTTTAATGCCTTTTTCTTTGGTTTTCCTCACCACCATTTCATCCCCTACAGCATCTAGGGCTAGGCCAAGAACATCAAATCCGCAAGATACATTAGCGATAGTTGCAGGGCAAAAAACACGTATTTCATTAGCTGTCATTGGTATTTTTTAAAAGTTTCCTATTCTGATAATATCTGCAAAAATTCCAGATGCTGTTACTTCTGCTCCAGCTCCAGCTCCTTTTATAATCATAGGTTGATTAGGATATCTTTTGGTGTAAAACAACACAATATTATCGCTACCTTCTAAATTGTAAAAATCGTGCCCAATCGGAATTTGTTGCAAGCCAACACTAGCTTTGCCATTCTCAAATTTTGCTACATATTTTAGTTTACAATCTTTTTCGGTCGCGTCCTTATATATCTTTTGAAAATGAGGTTCATATTTAACTAAGGAATCAAAAAAAGCTTCATTCGTATTTGTTTTTAAACTTTCTTCGGGTAAAAACGACTCATTTTCTATCTCATTAATATCAATTTTATGGCCACTTTCACGGGCTAAAATTAATATTTTGCGCATTACATCAATACCACTTAAATCTATTTTTGGGTCTGGTTCCGTATAACCTTCTTGCTGCGCTTGCTTTACAATATCATGAAAAGTTGTGGTTTCGTTAAAATTATTAAAGACGAAGTTTAAACTGCCAGATAAAACTGCTTGAATTTTTAGAATTTTATCACCTGAGGCTATTAAATTTTTAAGCGTATCAATGATTGGTAAACCAGCACCTACATTAGTTTCAAATAAAAACGGAGCATTGTATTTACGTGCCAAATCTTTTAAATTCCTATAATTTTCATAGTCCGATGAGCAGGCTATTTTATTACAAGTAACAACAGAAATACTATTTTTTAAATACGATGCATAAGTTTTAGAAACTTCATCACTAGCGGTATTGTCCACGAAAATACTATTCCTCAAATTCAGTTTTTGAATGGTTTCAAAAAAGCTTTCTTTGTTTGCTTTTTCGCCATCTGTTAGTGCGTTTTCCCAGTTTTTTAAAGGAATTCCGTCTTCATCGAAAACCATAGTTTTCGAATTAGAAATACCAACAACCCGAATATTTAATTTTAGATTTTCTATTAAATATTTTTTCTGTTGTTGAATTTGGTTTAAGAATTTGTTGCCCACATTCCCAACGCCCATCACAAAAAGATTAAGCTGTTTGGTATTGTCTTCAAAAAATACCTCATGTAAGGTGTTTAAAGCTTTTTTCACATCGTCTTTAACGATAACTGCCGAAATATTTCGTTCCGATGCTCCTTGGGCAATAGCCCTGATATTTACATTATTTTTCCCTAAAGTGCTAAACATCTTTCCGCTGAGGCCTTGATGACTTTTCATATTATCGCCTACTAGGGCAATAATAGCCAGATTTTTTTCAGCCACTGTTGGTTTTATTTTCCCTAGGCTTATTTCATATTCAAAAGCTTCATTAATTACTTGTACGGCTTTATCGGCATCAGTTTCTGCAATACCTATACAAATTGAATGTTCAGAAGAAGCTTGTGTGATAAGTACTACACTTATGCCAGCCTGAGATAATACTTCAAAAAAATGTTTTGATATTCCTGGAATACCTACCATTCCAGAGCCTTCTAAAGATAGTAAGGCCATATTTTCAACATGACTAATACCTCTTACCGTTCTCCCTTTTTCATTCTTATTTTTAGTAATTAAAGTGCCTTCATTTTCATCGTCAAAGGTGTTTTTTATCACTATTGAAATTCCTTTTGAAAGAACGGGTTGTATGGTTGGAGGGTATAAAACCTTGGCCCCAAAATGGGAAAGTTCCATCGCCTCTTCGTAGGATATGTGAGGAATAGCCATCGCTTGTTTTACGATTTTTGGATTTGCCGTAAACATGCCACTAACATCAGTCCAAATTTCTAAAATTTCTGCATCAGTGGCACTCGCAACGATAGCCGCAGTATAATCCGAACCACCACGACCTAAGGTGGTTGCCTCGCTATTCATTGAGGAAGCTATAAAGCCTGCTATCACTACAATATCTTCTTTGACTGTTGAAAAATAGGCAGCGCAATATTCATTGGTTATTGTAAAATTAACAGTTGCTTTACCAAATGCACTATTGGTTTTAAGAAGTTCTCTACTATCTTTATAAGTGGAGTTTAGCTGTTCTACCACAAAAAATTCGCTAATAATATAAGAGGACAATAGCTCACCATAACTGACAATTTTATCAGATAATTTGGGTGTAATTTCTCCAATCAAGTACGCTCCTTCCAGTAAGGTCTCTAAAGTGTTTAATTCGCTTTTAACTTTACTTAAAATCTTGCTTTGATTTGCAATAGGAATCAATTCTTTGATGGTCGTAAGGTGTCGTTCTTCAATTTCTTTGAGAACAATTTTATAATTTGTATCTTGATTTGATGCCAAACTGGCAGTTTTTATGAGTAAATCCGTGACACCACCTAAAGCCGAAACAACAACTATAGTTTTATCAGCTTTAGATTTTGAGACTATATTTTTAACTAAACGTATATTTTGTGCGTTGGCCACTGAAGTACCACCAAATTTTAAAACTTTCATTTTATAAAAAAATTAAATTGACTAGAGAATAGGTGCATATCTATGCAAAAAAAGGACGTGTAACTATAGCAGATTACCCCAATGGGGTTGACGCGTAGCTTGTGATATTGGTATCACAAGTCATAAAACAAGAAGAATAATTTAATGTAGTATCCATTTTAATTTTTAATATCTTAAAGATGAGTTGATTTGAACTTAACGCATTTAAGCGAAAAAGTACAATTTTTCAGACAACAGAAAAAGTTTAAATCAGTTCAATCTACTCAAATGTAGTATTTTTGATTTCCTTATCAAATGATTTCTGGAATTTTTGCGGAATTATCAAATTATTTCAAATAATTTTATCGAATGAAGATTTTTAATGCACAACAAATTTATGATGCTGATAAATTGACTATTGAAAAGCAAAAAATAGGAAGCGAAGAACTTATGGAACGCGCCTCCATTCAAATTTTTAACTGGCTACATTTACGCTTGCAAGGGGCGACAGTAAAAATTCATATTTTTTGCGGTATAGGTAATAATGGAGGGGATGGTATTGCTGTGGCACGTCATTTAAAAGATCATGGTTACGCTATTGAAGTTCATGTTGTTAATTATAGTGATAAAAGGTCAGAAAATTTTCTATTGAATTTAAAGCGGTTAAAAGAGCGAAAAATTTCGCCTAATTATATTCTAAAAGATGCTGATTTTCCAGTTATTGCTCCGCAAGACATTTTAATTGATGCTATTTTCGGAATTGGTTTAAATCGCAATCCAGATAAATGGGTCGTAGACTTAATTCAACATATAAATACTTCGCAAGCTTTTGTACTTTCTATTGATATGCCTTCAGGATTATATACAGACGAAGGAAACAGCAATAGAAAAGGTATTATAAAAGCGAATTATGTACTGAGTTTCCAAAATCCTAAACTGGTGTTTTTTTTACCGGAATCAGGGGTATTTATTCAGCATTGGGAAGTTTTAGATATTGGTATTGATGCTGAATATTTAGCAAATACCCCAGCAGATTTTGAATTGATTGGAAAAAGTGAGATTTTACCTTTGTATATTCCTAGAGAGAAGTTTTCTCATAAAGGCACTTTTGGTCATGCCCTCTTAGTAGGCGGCAGTTATGGAAAAATAGGTTCGGTTCAATTGAGTTCAAGGGCATGCTTATTTTCTGGTAGCGGAATGGTTACTGCACTAGTACCAAAATGCGGATATGTACCTATGCAAACTGCCTTGCCAGAAATAATGGTGCTGACGAGTAAAAATGAGGAAGTAATTTCTGAAATAGCATTTGATTTTATACCTACCGTTATTGGTATTGGTATAGGTTTAGGAACTTCCGAAGAAGTGCAAACGGCATTCTCAAAGTTTTTACAAACGAATAAAGTTCCTTTAGTGATTGATGCTGATGCTATAAATATGTTGTCAATAAATCAAGAACTTTTAACAAAATTACCGCCTAAAACAATATTAACGCCTCACCTGAAAGAATTACAGCGTTTGATTGGAGATTGGAAAGATGATTTTGAAAAGCTTAAAAAAGCAAAAGTGTTTTCTGAAAAGTACGATTGTATTTTAGTCATTAAAGGGGCTAATACCATTACCATTTATAAAAACAAAGGCTATATCAATACTACAGGAAATCCTGGAATGGCGACGGCCGGTAGTGGAGATGTTTTAACAGGAATAATCACAGGACTTCTGGCTCAAGGTTATGAAGCATTAAATGCAGCTATTTTTGGTGTTTATTTGCACGGTCGAGCTGGTGATTTGGCTTTAGAGTTTTACGGATATCAAGCACTAACCGCTTCGGCCATTATCGATGCTTTAGGTAGTGCGTATATAGATTTATTTAAAAGCTCAGAAAACCCCGAATTACAAGAAAATCTAGAAAATTGAAATTTAGATATATACTACTGAATTAAAATATGGACTAATTACTTGTCTCTTATGCGAAAGTACTATCAAGGATAGCATTCATAAAAAATACTAGATAAAACACTTAAATATTGTTTAAGTTGATTTAAATATTAACTACCTATATAATCATGAAAGTAAAAGGTTACAGTTAAACAAAAATTATATTATCAAATTTATTTGTTTTTTAAGAATACTAAAGGCTTCAAAATGAAATAATAAAAAAAGACTACTTTTTAGGGTAGTCTTTTATCATTATTTTGAAAAATAATTATTAAGCTTTGGATTTTTTCTCTGCTTTTTCAATTTTTATGATTAATTCTTGTTTTTCTTCATCTAAATTCATAAAAATAGTATCGCCTTCTTCTAGTTTAGAACTAACAATTTCCTCTGCTAGAGCGTCTTCAATATACTTTTGAATGGCTCTTTTTAAAGGTCTTGCACCATATTGTTTGTCAAATCCTTTTTCAGCGATATAGTCTTTTGCCTCATCTGAAAGTTTTAATTCATACCCAATATCTTTAATACGCAATAATAATTTACGTAATTCGATATTTATAATTTTATGAATGTCTTCTTTTTCTAAAGGATTAAAGACAACAACGTCATCAATTCTATTCAAAAATTCTGGAGCAAATGCTTTTTTCAAAGCATTTTCAATAACACTTTTTTGATACGTGTCCGTTTGCGATTTTATTGCAGCAGTTCCAAAACCAACACCTTGTCCAAAATCTTTCAATTGACGTGCGCCAATATTGGAAGTCATGATAATAATCGTATTTCTAAAATCTATTTTACGACCTAAACTATCTGTTAAAAAACCGTCATCCAACACTTGAAGCATCATATTAAATACATCGGGGTGTGCTTTTTCAATTTCATCTAAAAGTACAACAGCATAAGGCTTGCGACGTACTTTTTCAGTTAATTGCCCACCTTCTTCATAGCCAACGTATCCTGGAGGTGCACCTACTAATCGCGAGATAGCAAATTTTTCCATATACTCACTCATATCAATCCGTATAAGCGCATCTTCAGAGTCGAATAATTCTTTAGCGAGTACTTTCGCTAATTGGGTTTTACCAACTCCTGTTTGCCCTAGGAAAATAAAGGAACCTATTGGTTTGTTAGGGTCTTTAAGTCCAGCTCTGTTACGTTGAATTGCTTTAGCAACTTTACCCACAGCCTCATCTTGACCAATAACGCTACCCTTGATAAGGGCAGGTAACTCATAAAGTTTGGTAATTTCCGTTTGTGCTATTCTGTTTACAGGAATACCACTCATCATAGAAACTACATCAGCAACATTATCCTCAGTTACGGTTTCTCTATGTAGTTTACTATCTTCTTCCCAATTTTCTTGTGCGATAGCAAGATCTTTTTCAATCTTTTTTTCATCATCTCGAAGCTTTGCAGCCTCTTCATAACGTTGTTTTTTTACTACCGTATTTTTTAGTTCACGCACATCTTCTAGTTGTTTTTCAAGTTCTAGAATTTGTTTTGGAACATCCATATTAATAATATGTACTCTTGATCCAGCTTCATCTAAAGCATCAATAGCCTTGTCAGGTAGAAAACGATCGGTCATGTACCTATTCGTTAACTTCACACAGGCGATAATAGATTCATCCGTATAAGTAACATTGTGATGGTCTTCGTATTTATCTTTAATATTCATTAAAATTTCGATAGTTTCATCAACGGTAGTCGGTTCTACTATCACTTTTTGAAAACGACGCTCTAAAGCACCATCTTTTTCAATGTACTGTCTGTATTCGTCTAAAGTTGTAGCGCCAATACATTGTATTTCGCCTCTGGCTAAAGCAGGTTTAAACATGTTCGAAGCATCTAAACTTCCTGTAGCGCCACCAGCACCAACAATGGTATGAATTTCATCAATAAAAAGAATAATATCATTATTCTTTTCAAGTTCGTTCATTACCGCTTTCATACGTTCTTCAAACTGTCCGCGGTATTTAGTACCTGCAACTAAAGAAGCTAAATCAAGAGTAACTACACGTTTGTTAAATAGAATTCTAGATACTTTTTTATTGATAATTCGCAAGGCTAAACCTTCGGCGATAGCACTTTTACCAACACCTGGTTCACCGATTAATAAAGGATTGTTCTTTTTTCTTCTACTTAAAATTTGAGAAACTCTTTCAATTTCTTTCTCTCTACCAACAACAGGGTCCAACTTATTTTCTTCGGCCATCTGCGTTAAATCGCGACCAAAATTATCTAAAACAGGAGTTTTAGATTTTTTATTTCCTTTTTGATTGGCAACACCACCCGCAAAAGAAGCATCTTTATTTTCTCCTAAATCATCAGCATCATTTGAGAAGGATTCAGAAGTAGGCGGATTTATGTAGTCATCGTCACTGGTGATCATTGATTTAAATTGTTCTTTGACTCCATCGTAATCCACTTTTAATTTATGTAATAGCTTAGTTGTTGGGTCATTTTCATTTCTAAGAATACACAACAATAAGTGCGCAGTGTTAATAGAAGAGCTTTGAAAAAGTTTAGCTTCTAAAAAAGTAGTTTTTAATGCACGTTCTGCCTGTCTTGTTAAATGCAAGTTCTTTTTATCTTTTTGCATGGGGCTGGCATTTGGATTTGCGGGACTCAAAATTTCCACCTTTCTTCTAAGGTGGTTTAAATCCACATCAAGTGCGTCTAAAATAGTTATAGCTTTTCCGCTTCCATCACGCAATAAGCCTAGCATTAAATGCTCAGTACCTATAAAATCGTGACCAAGTCTTAGTGCTTCTTCCTTACTGTAAGCGATTACATCTTTTACTCTCGGTGAAAAATTATCATCCATATATTTTGCTTTCGACATTAAAATTAGTAATTCTATTTTAAACAATAACAAATACTGTACCTATATTCGTTAAAGATTAACTAATAGACGTAAAAAAGCGCATTAAAACAATAAAAAGCAATTGATTTTATAAATAAGGGTATTGTTTTTTATGTTGATAAATTTTTGAATAAACTCTTCAATAAATGATTTGAAAGCGCCAATTTTCTGTATATTGGCATGTTTTTTAACCTAGTAAATAATATAAGATTTTAAAATGGCAGAAGGAGAAAAATTAATTCCTATCAACATTGACGATGAAATGAAATCCGCTTACATTGATTATTCAATGTCGGTCATTGTGTCACGTGCTTTACCAGATGTTAGGGATGGTTTAAAACCAGTACATAGAAGGGTTTTGTTTGGTATGTATGAGTTGGGCGTTAGGTCCTCAAGTGCACACAAAAAGTCTGCTCGTATTGTGGGTGAGGTTTTAGGTAAATATCACCCTCACGGTGATACCTCAGTATATGATTCTATGGTGCGGATGGCACAAGAATGGAGTTTGCGTTACATGCTCGTTGATGGTCAAGGAAACTTTGGTTCTGTAGATGGCGATAGCCCCGCAGCAATGCGTTACACCGAAGCTCGAATGCGTAAAATTGCAGACGATATGTTGATTGATATTGACAAGGACACGGTAGATCATCAATTAAATTTTGACGATACATTACAAGAACCAAAAGTATTACCCACAAGAATACCTAACCTTTTAGTTAATGGTGCTTCGGGGATTGCAGTCGGTATGGCAACCAATATGCCACCTCATAACTTAACAGAAGTTGTGGATGGCACTATAGCCTATATTGAGAATAATGACATTGAAATTGATGAACTTATTACTTATATAAAAGCTCCCGATTTCCCAACAGGTGGTATTATTTATGGGTATGATGGGGTAAAAGAAGCTTTTCATACTGGTCGCGGCAGAGTAGTCATGCGCGCCAAAGCATCTTTTGAAGAAGTGCAAGGCAGAGAAAGTATTATTGTTACCGAAATTCCGTACCAAGTTAATAAGGCTGATATGATTAAAAAAACAGCCGATCTTGTTAACGATAAAAAAATCGAAGGTATTTCTACCATCAGAGATGAATCGGACAGAAACGGGATGCGTATCGTATATATTCTTAAAAGAGATGCTATTCCTAATATTGTTCTGAATACCTTATATAAGTACACTGCTTTACAAACTTCTTTCAGTGTTAATAATATTGCGCTAGTCAATGGCAGACCGCAGATGCTGAATGTAAAAGAAATGATTCATTATTTTGTGGAACATAGACATGAAGTAGTGGTGCGCAGAACTATTTTTGAACTTAAAAAAGCAGAAGATAGAGCTCATATTTTGGAAGGTCTAATTATTGCATCGGATAATATTGATGAAGTAATTAAAATTATTAGAGCTTCTTCTAATGCGGATGAAGCGAGAGAGAATTTAATGGAACGCTTTAAACTGACAGAAATTCAGGCCAAAGCTATTGTTGAAATGCGTCTTCGTCAGTTAACAGGTTTAGAACAAGATAAATTACGTTCAGAATACGATGAAATTTTAAAAACTATTGAAGATTTAAAAGATATTCTGGCTCATAAAGAGCGTAGAATGCAGATTATAAAGGATGAATTATTAGAAGTAAAAGAAAAATATGGCGACGCACGTCGCTCAGAAATTAATTTTGCGGGTGGTGATTTAAGTATTGAAGATATGATTCCTGATGAGCAAGTAGTGATTACTATTTCGCACGCAGGATATATTAAGCGTACGCCTTTATCAGAATATAAAACACAACACAGAGGTGGTGTAGGTCAAAAAGCATCTTCTACTCGAAATGAAGATTTTTTAGAACATTTATTTGTTGGTACCAATCACCAATACATGCTGTTCTTTACGCAAAAAGGCAAATGTTTCTGGATGCGGGTTTATGAAATTCCGGAAGGCAGTAAATCATCAAAAGGAAGAGCGATACAAAACTTAATAAGTATTGAAAATGGCGATAGTGTAAAAGCTTTTATCTGCACACAAGATCTTAAAGATGAAGCTTACGTTAATAGTCATTATGTGATTATGGCGACTAAAAAAGGTATTGTTAAAAAAACATCTTTAGAGCAATATTCTAGACCACGTCAAAACGGAATTAATGCCATTAGCGTTAGGGAAGATGATGAATTATTAGAAGCAAAATTAACCACAGGAGCTAGCCAAATATTTTTAGGGCTAAAATCTGGTAAGGCTATACGTTTTGAAGAAAGCAAAACCAGACCTATGGGAAGAAATGCTTCTGGGGTTCGTGGGATAACCTTAGCTGATGACAATGATGAGGTTATTGGGATGGTTTCTGTACACAATTTTGAAGAAGAAATTCTTGTAGTTTCTGAAAAAGGGTATGGAAAAAGATCTAGTATTGATGATTATCGCATAACTAATAGAGGTGGTAAAGGAGTGAAAACTATTTCTATTACAGAAAAAACAGGAGGACTAGTTGCTATTAAAAATGTATCGGATTCCGATGATTTAATGATTATCAACAAATCAGGGATTGCGATTAGAATGAGTGTCGAAGATTTAAGAGTAATGGGCAGAGCCACACAAGGCGTGCGTTTAATTAATATTAAAGGCAGCGATTCTATTGCGGCTGTTGCTAAAGTTATGAAAGATGAAGACGCTGTTGAAGAAACAGATATAAACGATTTAGACGTGAGTCCTGAAAATGGCACGGCTCTTGATATTAATGAAACCGAAACCGAAGAATAAATACTAAATTTAAACAAAAGCAAAGATGAAAACTAAAATTTTAATATTGGCTGCAATGTCATACACCATCGTTGGTTTTTCTCAGAAGAGTGAGATTAAAGCAGTTGAGAAAGCCCTAAAAAGCGGTAACCTTGCTGAGGCTAAAACAGCATTAGAAAGTGCGTATAGCTTGATAGATATTGCCGACGAGAAAACCAAATCACATTACTATTTCTTAAAAGGAGAAACTTATGCTCAGTTGGCTAAAAAGGGAGATGCTACTGCCTTTGATACTGCAATTACTGCTTACAATCAAGTACTAGATGAAGAAGAAAAATCTGGAAAAATAACCCATACTGTAGAGGCGAAACAAAAACTTTCAGGAATTACAGGCGACCTCGTAAATGCAGCTATAGAAGATAATGCTAATAATAAGTTTGTCGAAGGTGCAGATAAATTACTACAAGCTTATAAATTGAGTCCAAAAGATACCATGTATTTATATTTTGCTGCCAGTGGTTACGTAAACGGTAGTAAATATGAGCAAGCTTTAGAGCAATACAACGAACTAAAGAAATTAAAATACGATGGTGCTGAAACCTCTTATACCGCAGTAAATGTTTCGACAGGAGAAACTGAGACGATGGACGAGCAGCAGAGAGATTTGATGGTTAAATCTAAGACTTACAGAGATCCGAAAGAAGAAAAAACGCCTTCGAAAAGACCAGAGATTATAAAAAATATCGCTTTAATTTACACGCAATTGGGTAATGATGATAAGGCTTTGGAGGCCTACAAAGATGCTAGAGCTGATGATCCTGCAGATGTAAACTTAATTTTAAACGAAGCTAATCTATATTTCAAATTAGGAGACAAAGAAACGTTTAAATCTTTAATGGCGGAAGCTACAACGCTACAACCAGATAATGCTGACTTATTTTACAATATTGGTGTTGTCAATATGGAACAAGGCAATATTGAAGAAGCTAGAAAGGCTTACTATAGAGCACTTGAAATTAACCCTGGTTATGTAAATGCTCAGTTAAACCTTTCTACTACCTATGTAAACGAAGGTAACGGATTGATTGATGCCATGAATGCCTTAGGGAACTCAAAAGCGGATATCGCTAAGTACGATGGATTAAAAGAGAAAAAAGATAATTTATTTAGAAGAGGTGTAACAGTATTAGAAGATGCTTTAAAATTAAATCCTGATAATCAAGGAATTTTAGAGCAATTAAGAAATATTTATGGTGCTTTAGGCGATAATGAAAACTTTATGAGAGTAAAGAAATTAATCGGCCAATAATACTCTTTTTAATTGATATATTAAGGGCCTTTACAATGTTGTAAGGGCTTTTTTTTGATATAATCTTAAATTTGTAAAAATCAGAATTTGCGGATATAATCTAATTTTAGAGAGAAAGTTAAATTTTAGGCAAAAGTCAATTGAGGAGAATGTTATAGAGAACAACCTAGGTAAATAGCTGTCAAAATGTTTATTTTCATATAAATCTACTTGGTATATTTTTTCAACGTTCTTTTATTTAAGTTGATTTAACCAATGTCCTAATTTTTGATTGCGTGAAAATTTGATTTGATGTTGCTCTTAAATAATTGGCTTAGTCTGGACACTATTGGCTGTTGACGATTGATAGCCTTCTGGCTTGATCTAAATATTAAAAAACTTTCTATTGATCTTAATTTTCTGAAAGTCAAAATTATCTCGATATCTATGTGGCATTGTCGGATGTGCAAATAAATTCTAACTTTAATTAGTAAACCATCTTTACAAGAGAGATGTAGCTAGTTATTAGCTTTAGTTTTTTGTTTTTCATTCACTCTTTTTCTTATATTTAGAATACTCGGAATTATGATTAAGAACGGCACAAACATTATAAATACGGCCAATAGGATTGCAATAGTCTAAATATTTTCCTTTTCTATATTCTCATAATAATTCAAAATTACCAGAGCTATTGGGACAAAAATAAAAGTATTAAAATTTGGAATTGGGATTATTCTTAAATAATTATTAGTTATGAAGAATAAAATATAGATGAATAACCGGCATAATTTCCTGGTAAATATTTCGCATAATATTTAAATTCAAATTTAAATTCAGTTGTAATTATACAACCATTTTTTAATATAATCTTTCTTTTCCTTTCTAATTCAGACGGAATAAAATGTTTTAGAAAAAGTTGTTTGTCAATGACCGTACTTTAAATTAAAAATTAAACATGAATAATAAAAAATTACTAATATTATCAAAAAAACCTAAATACTAAATCAATCCAATAAAAAAATAATATTTTTTTCACCCCCAAAACTAAGATGACTTACAAGCTGTGATGAGCCTTTAAAGCTTTCGCTAAACTATCTTTCCAATAAGGAATTTCTATAGATAATGCTTTTTTTAATTTAGTTTTATCCATAACGCTGTATTTTGGGCGTTTGGCGGGTAGAGGATAGGCTTCTGTTGTAATTGGACTGAGATTTATGCTGTTATTATTTATTTCAAATATCGCTTGAGCGAATTCGAACCAAGTGGCAGTGCCTTCGTTGCTGAGGTGGTAAATGCCGTAAGGTATAGGCTTTCGAGTGATTATATTGATCAAAACCTCCGCTAAATCTTTGGCGTAGGTTGGTGTTCCCGTTTGATCATCGACAATACTAAGTTGCGCTCTTTCGTTCCCTAAGCGGATCATGGTTTTCATAAAATTATGGCCGTATTCGGAATATAACCATGAGGTTCTAATAATATAATACTGTGAAATATTTTGAATAATTTCCTTTTCGCCTTGTTGTTTTGTAGCACCATAAACGCCAAGAGCTGAAGTGGTATCGGTTTCCGTATAGGGGCTGTTTTTTGAACCATCAAACACAAAATCTGTAGAAATATGTAATAAAGTAGTATTTGTTTGCCTACAGGCCATAGCTAAATTTTTAGCACCTAAGGTATTTACATCTGCCGCATTCTCAACATCGGTTTCCGCTTTGTCCACATTGGTGTATGCAGCACAATTAATGCAGAAATCGAAATTACCTATGATAAATTCAGTGATAACCTGCTTGTATTGTGTAATGTTAAGATCAGCTGACGATTTAAAAATATAGGTATTATTGCTATCTATTTTTGAGGAAAGTTCTTTGATACACTGTCCTAGTTGTCCGTTTGCTCCTGTTACTAAAATTCTACTCATTTTCTGAAAAATATATACATATTTATTTTTTATAGGACAATCCTTTAAAAGATGTTTAAGACCAGAACTTTAAAAAATATTATCCCCCAAAATTAAGGCAACTTTATTGTTTCCAATAAAATCTGCACTAATAATAAATGCCTCGGCTAAACCATTCGGTTCATTTTGAACCGCGTATTCAAATTTACAACCATATTTTTTGCCATCATCTAAAAGTTTTTCAAACATAGGCAATATTGATGCCTATATTTTTTTTTAATGTGGTTGTTTGAAATCGACGAGTGGTAGGTTTCTATAGATCTATTTTATTACTAAAATTCTTTTGCGCTATGAAAACGAAAAAAAAATACGCTAGCCTTGGTCACAAAAATCTTTATTTTTGAACCATATCGTAAAAAATCATTACTTTGCCCTTCTAAAAAAAAACAACTTGAACCCCTTAGCCGTATTAGGAATAATCATTATTTATTTTGTTTTGTTAATGGTCATATCCTATTTTACCTCAAAGGGTCGAAGTGATGAGTCCTATTTTACAGGAGACAGACAATCGCCTTGGTTTTTAGTTGCTTTTGGAATGGTTGGCGCGGCGCTTTCGGGAGTTACTTTCGTTTCATTGCCAGGAATGGTGGGTAACAATTACTTTTACTTTTATCAATTTATTTTAGGGAATATCGTGGGATATTTTTTTATCACCTTTGTTTTAATTCCGCTTTATTTTAAACTCAGGTTAGTATCCATTTATGGCTATCTTAAAGAGCGTTTTGGGGTAAAATCTTATAAAACAGGTTCTTTGTTTTTTTTAGTTTCCCAATCTTTTGGAGCCGCTTTGCGCTTACTTTTAGCGACTAAAATTTTACAATTTGCCTTATTTGATCAATTAAACATTCCTTTTTTTATTACTGTTATCATTATTTTAATTTTGGTATGGCTTTATACTCATAAATCAGGAATTAAAACTATTGTTTGGACAGATACTTTACAAACTACCTTTTTAATTTTAGGTGCTGTTATCACAATTATTTCCATCATAAATTCTCTAAATATATCTTTTACGGAGTCGGTTACAGAAATTATAAACCATAAATATTTTGATATTTTTGATTGGGATAAGGATTCAGGAAATAATTTTTACAAACAATTTATTGCAGGAATTTTAGTCTCTATTGCTATGATTGGTTTGGATCAGAATATGATGCAAAAAACCCTTACTTGTAAAAATCAATGGGATGCACAAAAAAACACCTTAACCTATAGTCTTATTTTGGCATTGACACAATTTCTTTTCTTAGGTCTTGGAGTGCTATTATATATTTATGCAGAAGAGAAAGGTATTAATTTACCAATTGATGCGGCAGGAAATTTAATTAATACTGATACCTTATTTCCAAATTTGGCTTTAAATTATTTAGGATCCTTTGCTGGAGTTTGTTTTTTACTAGGAATTATAGCAGCATCCTTTTCTAGCGTTGACTCTTCGCTAACTGCCTTAACCACATCATTTACCTATGATTTTTTAGATATTTCACACAAGACGAGCCAAGAACGAAAAAAGTTGAAAAATTGGGTCTTACTCGGTTTTTCTATCGTGATATTTATAATTGTTATGATGTTTTCTAATAGTAAAGGCGACGTTATTTCTTTAATTTTCAAAGTAGCGGGCTATACTTATGGGCCCTTATTAGGTTTATATATGTTCGGAATGTTTACCAAAGTTAGCGTCATTGATAAATGGATTCCTATAATTTGTTTGGCATCACCTGTGTTAACTTATGTATTGAGCGATTTTTTACTCACTACCTATAAATTCGATTTTGGTTTTGTAAATATAGCCGTGAATGCAATAATAACTATTTTAGGCTTGCTTTTGGTCAGAACTAAAAGCGATATTAAAGCGGCTTAAAAATTATGTATCCTTGTCGTTAAGTATAAAAAGTCTTCATAAAATAGATTGAATTTCATCGAATTTGTAGCGTAACACTTTCATAATTAGATTTTTGTATTTCTTTTGATGAGTAGTTAAAATTTCCTTTACATTTAATTGCTAATTATTTATTGAAAACAGTATATTTGCACCCTCAAAAGAAATTATTTCTTTGTCGGGTGGCATAGCTCAGCTGGATAGAGCACCTGCCTTCTAAGCAGGCGGTCGAAGGTTCGAATCCTTCTGCCATCACTCCAAAAACCTCTAAGATTTACTAGGGGTTTTGTTGTTTTATAGAAATAATGAAAACACATATATTCTTGTTTTGTGTATAGTTTATGCATGTTTTAGTTTTTAACAGAACTTTAATAAGTTTTAGTCTCGATTAGTTTCATTTCGTAAATAAGGCATAGGCAATTGGTATAAGTCTATAATCCTAAGGTTAATATTCCTTTCTTTAAAAAAAATATGTTAAAATTATTGATTGTTGATCGTTGCGTATTTTATTATTTTACTTCTTAGAGATTATCATAACATCATATGATTTTATGATATTACAAAAATGTAAATTTATTATTTGATATTAAATTCATTTTAGTAATTTTAATTTTATAAATTTTGTATTTGGTGGATTCAAGTTATAAGTTATACCTGCCAAATAATTATTGTTATTCCTATTGATAATTTCTCAAATTCTATATTCTTTAATTCAAATAAGGAAAAAGAAGGATTAATTAAGAAGCTGAAAGAGTTTTTTAAATTGGTTCTAATATGCCAACTATTATCGATGAAGGCAATTATATGATAGTTGAAATAGACTCCGAGAGGATAGCAATTGAATGTAATAAATATTATGAGCTATTAAGACTTTTTGAATCTGAAAACTTTGATAAGCACTTAATCTAGGTGAAGAATCAGTATTCGAATGCCTTACAATATTAGAATATCATAGGTTATTAAGGGTTAAATATATTCAGAGTCAAACGAACAAGAAAAGACGATAAATGGTTTAATTGATGCATTAAGATAGAATCCTAAAAATCAGTGGGCTTTATTAACGATGTGAAACATTTTTGTAAAACACAAAAACAATCTAGATACCGCTTTAATTTATTATAATCAGATCTTAGAACATGCTCCAGACAATCATCTTTCGTCAAATAAAATAGGCATGATTCTTTTTAAAATTGAGAGAGATGAGGTGGTTTTAAGCTATTTTTAAAAGGAATTAAAGGTGAATCCAAATTACTCAAATACCTATTTTCAAGAAGTTTTTTTACTATTAGACTCAAATCTCTAGCTAACTATGGAAAAGCCAGAAACGAAGCTTGTAGTTCGCCTATCTTTTTGTAGCCTAATACATTCATATGAATAGGATCACGATAATATAAATCCTTATTGTATATGTTAAAACCTCCTAAAAGGAACTGATCAAGAACTTGTATTCCATGTAGCTCACAAATCATTTTTTGCATTTCAACGTATTGAATTATTCCTTTTGGATCATATGGATCATAAGCCCCTCTATTATTAAAAGCCTTGCTTGATGTAAAGAAGTATATGGTAGCTTCAGGATTTATCTCATAAATCTTATTAATACAATAGTTAATTCCTCCTGCCTGGGTTGTTATTTTTTTCTTATCATAGTCATCAAATTCTGTATAATCAGTATAAAATCCAACTTCTCTGTTATTATTATAATCATTTGTTGATGCCCAAAGAATATAAATATCAAACACGCCAGCTTCATCGACTTGTTGCTGCATTGATTTTCCTTGTAAAGAAGAAAATCCTGCGCCTGCTACTCCATAATTAGTAATGGTCATTCCTAGGTATTTTTTCCAGAATATTTTTGCGCTGTCGCTTTCTGGTATAACAGAAACAGAACCGCCAAAAACGGCTACAGACTTACCATAATTGAAAGAATTTTTTAGTTTTAGGCTGTCTAACTCAGTTTGAGAAAAAGCACTCGAGAATAAAAAAAATAGGATAACGAAATAATTATAACTTCCTTTCATAAAATGTATATTTTAAATTAAAATAATCTAGATACTTATTACTTTCTCATACGTAACTGTTGAGAATTATATAGCCTTCTTTCAGGATAGGTCAATATTACGTAAAACGATGTAAAATAGATACATACAGCAGAAATTTTGTTGCATAGAATACAATAGGCCATATAATTTTGTGCAATAGAATAGTTCAAGATAAGCACCGCTACTTTCCTCGTAAAATAAGCAAAGCTGTTAGAAATCTCCACGGAGGAAGCTATTGAGGCCATATTCAAAATAACACCACCGTCTTACTTCAATCCAACAATTACCACTCGTACAAAATTATAGACTCTTTTTAAATTTACGTTATTTATCTTATCCATGTCTAATTCCAAGGTATTTTCAATATTTCCAAAATGCACAATTCCTGCGTTGTTTAATAAAATATCCATGCTTCCAGATTTTAAAATATCTTCAACTACATTATTTACGGCGTCTCGATTTGCTACATTACATTCGTAGGTTTCTGTGGAGCCACTTGATAAAACAAAAAATACTAATCCTTGTTTTTCTTTCTCACTATTTGAGTTATTTCTAATAAAAACTGCAAACTTGTATTTTTAAAAAGTTTGCTGAAGTGCTAAGTTTTCATTTATCTCTCGTTTTGGGGAACTGATCACAATCGCCGTTATATCATCTCGCACTAAAACCTTTATCAATTTATCCATCTGGCTATTACTTTCAGGATGATAGTCCCTAAAACATTAATCGCTTTTTGTCCACATTACTGGTATGCCTTTACTTTTTGCTTAGAACTTCCCAAGCCTTCTATTCCTAGTTCTACAATATCGCCCGGTTTTAGATATTTAGGAGGATTAAATCCTAACCCAACTCCGAAAGGAGTGCCTGTGGAAATGATATCCCCTGGTAGCAATGTCATAAATTGACTAATATAGCTCACTACTTCCTGAATATTAGATATAAAATCCGACGTGTTACTATTCTGAACCGTTTCCCCGTTTAATTTCAACCAAAGGTTTAGATTATTGGGGTTCTCTATTTCATCTTTCGTGGCGATAAAAGGGCCAAGAGGGGCAAAGGTATCGCATCCTTTTCCTTTACACCATTGTCCTTCCTTTTCCAATTGAAAGGCACGCTCACTATAATCATTGTGTAGGACATATCCGGCTATGTGATCAAATACATCTGTTTCCGAAACATAAGTAGCTTTCTTGCCTATTACAATGCTTAGTTCTACCTCCCAGTCGGTTTTTTCGCCTCCTTTTGGAATTATTAAATCATCGTTAGGGCCCACAATAGCAGAGGTAGCCTTGAAAAATAATACTGGTTCTTTGGGAACTGCCATGCCACTTTCAGCTGCATGTTGTGCATAGTTTAATCCTACGCAAACAATTTTTGAAGGCCTTACTAAAGGTGGACCAAGCCGTGTTTCCATATTTATTTTAGGGCAATTTTCTTGATTTGTTCTTAACCAAGCTGCTAACCTATCAAGTCCTCCATTTCCGAAAAATCCCTCATTATAGTCTTCCCCAAAAGCTGATATATCTATCCAACTGTTATCGGCTAATTGAATCCCTGGTTTCTCGTTTCCATCTGTACCAAATCGTATTAATTTCATAGCTTATTTTTTATCCATTAAGTTTAATAAACCCACCATCTATTGGGAAATCGGTTCCGGTAATAAAGGAAGCCTCATCCGAGCATAGATAAAGGGCAAGGTTAGCTACTTCGTCTGGTTTGCCCATACGTCCTATTGGTTGTGTTTTGGAAAGGTTTTTGAACATCTCCTTTTCATTTCCTGGGTAATTCGCCCTTATAAATCCATCAACAAAAGGTGTGTGGATACGCGCAGGAGAAATACTGTTGCATCGAATACCATAGGTTATATAATCTTTTGCAATGGAATAGGTCATGGTAAGCACCGCTCCTTTACTCATAGAATAGGCAAAACGATCCGAAATCCCAACGGAGCCTGCAATTGAAGCCATATTTAAAATAACACCCCCACCTTTCTTCATTCCAGGAATTACAGCTCGTACACAATTATAGACTCCTTTAATATTCACGTTATATATTTTATCCATGTCTAATTCCAAGGTATTTTCAATATTCCCGACATGCGCAATTCCGGCGTTGTTTACTAAAATATCTATGCTCCCAGATTTTAAAATACCTTCCACTACATTATTTACGGCGCTTTGATTTGCCACATTACATTCGTAGGTTTCTGCTAAACCACCAGTTTTTTTAATATCTGTTAGGGTGTCCGTTGCATTATCGATATTCAATTCTAAAATGTGAACATGGGCTCCTTGCTCTGCAAAAATTTTAGAAATGGACCTTCCAATACCGCTTCCGCCCCCTGTGATCAAAACATTTTTATTCTTTAAACTAAATTTCATATTTTGTATTTATTGATTTTAAAAGTAAATTCTACTTTCAAACAGACTCGTTTCTAAAGACTTTTATTTTATAATAATAGGTTCTGTTGAATCTGTTATATTTACGATTATTAATAGTTATTTGTAGCTAAATTTTAAATTGTAAATTTCTGAATACCATCACATAATCTCTTATTTGCATTAAATATATCTCAAATATTGACATATGAAGCTAGTACAAACGTCTTTTCCAATCATATAACGGAAGGCTATCAGGTTTACTAGAATTATTTTTTTATCAAATGTTTATGCAAATCTTCTACTCGTTCACAGCACAACTGGTCCATGACCTGCTTAAACTGTGTTTTTAACATGGATATGGTATGGTCGCCTCCTTGATTACCCAGAGCACCACATCCAAAGAGAAAAGATCGCCCCAAGAATGTGAATTTAGCTCCTGTAGCTATAGTTCTCGCAATATCTGGACCTGAACGAAGCCCACTGTCCATCATGATTTCTATTTGATTACCGTAATTGATTGCAATTTCCGAAAGCGAATTAATGCTAGACTGCGCCGCATCTAACTGTCTTCCTCCATGATTGGAAACTATAATTCCATCAAACCCCAATCTAATAGCGTCCTGAGTATCCTGCTCAGAAGCTACTCCTTTTAGAACTAGCTTTCCTTTCCATTTATCGCGTATTGGCTTTATCCGTTCCTCGTTCAAACGGCCAGAAAAAGTCTTGTCCATAAACTGGCCCAACTGACTTAAATTCAGTCCTTTGGGTGTGTATGGTTTTAAGGTCTCAAACGTGGGCTGCCCATATTTAAGGGTGTTATACGCCCAGCTAGGTTTGCCCAAAATCTGTAAAATATTGGTAAGGGACATCTTAGGCGGCAATGCCAGTCCGTTGCGTATGTCCCTTGGGCGATATCCAAACGTAGGCACGTCACAAAGTAATACAAGCACTGGACATTGGGCTGCTGACGCCCTATTAATGATATCGTCGCGAAGATAATCATCCGCAGGATTATACAATTGAAACCACGCATTACCTTCTGTAAGTTCACTGGCACGCTCAATATTCATGGTGGTGACTGTGCTCAGTATAAAAGGTATATTGTTTTTATAGGCCGATTTTGCCAATATCTCTGGAGAATTGGGCCACATAAGACCTTGAAGTCCTACAGGTGCAATACCAAAAGGGGCATCGAACTCCATGCCCATTACTGTGGTCTTAGTAGAACTGATGCCCTCATTTCTCAAATATCTTGGCTGTAACTGCACCTCCCTGAT
>Ga0105053_10001166_pt1 | contig 42014 bp, 34 predicted proteins | sample BON01_FD_78093 | JGI IMG/M metagenome (GOLD analysis project Ga0105053, IMG submission 78093) | Freshwater microbial communities from Lake Bonney liftoff mats and glacier meltwater in Antarctica - BON-01 | ecosystem: Environmental > Aquatic > Freshwater > Ice > Glacier meltwater | place: Lake... | reverse complement strand
TCCCGCGCCGGAGGGAATTGGCAAGGCGCTGCGTGAGCCGCTTTTGAAAATTTTCCCCGCGGCATTGCTGGGCCGATTGGTTACTATTCCTTATTATCCGCTGAGCCCATCGATGATTGCCGCCATTACCCGGCTGCAACTGAACCGGATCAAGAAGCGGGTGTCGATTTCGCATGGGGTGCCATTCGAATATAGCGACGCGGTCGTCGATACGATCGTGAGCCGGTGTCAGGAACTGGAAAGCGGCGGTCGCATGATCGACGCAATCGTGACCAATACGATGCTGCCCGATATTTCGGCGGTATTCCTGCGGCGGATGATGGAAGGCCAGCCGGTTTCACGGGTGGCGATTGATGTGGCGGATGGGAACTTTGTTTACGGGTTCGATTAAAGCCACGGTTATGAAAACAGGGGAATAAGATGGCAAAGCTGGTAATTCTGGACAGAAAAGGTGTGCCGATCAATGCGGCGGGCCTGAAATATGTCAAGCCGCCGATCTATAATTTCAAGATCGAGGTCGAGCTCGACAAGAAGATCGAAAAGGAAGCGGGCAAGGACCCGCTCTTGCAACAGGAGTTCAAGGACGAGGCCAACAAGGTCCTTGAGCAGACCGTGGCGACCATCGAGCAGAAATGCAAAGTGTTCGACAAGCTGTTCGAGGGGATGATCAGCAAGGGCGAGGATCCCAAGGTCGTTCAGAAAAACCTTGACGGTCTGAACGCCGCGATCAAGCAGGATATTGCTGTTTCGATCAAGGGCGGTGAATTGGCCGTGGCGAAAGCCTGGACCGAATTGCAGACACAGCGAAAGGAATGGAAGGGTTTCAAGATCAAGATTGGCGTGTCGATCGTCGGCACATTGGCGACATTGGCCGTCAGCATTGCGGCACTTGCCGCGTCGCCGTGGTCCGGCGGTGCATCGGGCGCCTTTGCAATCATCGGATTGATCAAGGTTGGGGTCAAGATTGCGCAGGATATCAAGCGGATCGCGATTGATATTGACGGCGCAAAGATCGAACTGATCGGGCACCTCAAGGTTGTCGAAACGGCTGCGAAGAACAAGGGTGTTTTTGCGGCAAATGAAGTGACCGGGGCGATTTTCAACGAGTTTTTGGGAATTTCGCAACCGACGATCAAATCGGCCGATACCTGTTTCGGAACATTCAAGGCAAAATACGCCCAGTTGGTGGTGAACGTTCATGATCTTGCCAAGACCCTCGAAAAGATACTCAGCAAGCAAGCCGACATGAAAAAGGAATTCTTCGCGGAAGTCGATAAGCGGGCTGCAAAACATCCGGCGGGCGACAAGGCCAAGAAGGATGCAGCGAAGGTCAAGAAGCAGTTCGAAACCGCCCTGGACAAGAATGCGGAGAAGGTGACGGATTCCATCACGACGATTCACAAACTTTATGCGGATACGAAGGCGTGGGCGCCGGAGGTCAAGAAGCTGAGCGCCCGGATGGCCGAGTTGAAGCTGAAGGACATGAAAGGACTGAAGATTTTCCGTGAAGCGCTGAAATTTGCAATGCTGGGACTTGCGCCGATTGACGGCAATGCGATCGCAACGACGGCAACCAGTCTGGGGCTTGGTATTGGTGGTGCGGTCGGAGGCTATGCCTATGACAAGATCACCAACAAGGCGCTGGAAGGCACGATCTGGGACGCGGCCTGACCGGGCACCGCAAAGCCTCCGGGCTATGCGGCGGGGTCATATTTACGTTAGGTTAGGTGGGCAGGCCGGCGCTGCAAGGCTGGTCGGGCTGCTCACAAGGACTGACCGGGCCGGCATGGCCGGTGGTGGATTTGGAAAGGAATGGCGCGCAGGTGCCGAGAGGGAGTGAAGGTGTGGAGGTCACGACGCGAAGCGGGGTAAGTGACTGGCGCGGGCAACTGCGCGAGTTTCTGGAGCGTCCCGGCACGCGCAATGTCATTCTGGGCATCATCATTTTCAATGCGATCACGCTGGGCATGTCGACGTCCGCTGCGCTGATGGCCTCGGTCGGTCCGACGATCCTGATGCTGGACAGGATCGTGATCGCGTTTTTCGTATTTGAGCTGACACTGAAGCTGATCGCCTATGGTCTGAGCTTTTTCCGCAATGCGTGGAATGTGTTCGACCTGTTTGTCGTCGGTGTCGGCCTGTTGCCGCAGACCGAAGGCATGTCCGCGCTGCGTGGGCTGCGCGTTATTCGCGCCCTGCGTCTGCTGTCGGCGATTCCGCAGATGCGCGCTGTGGTGCAATCGCTGCTCGATGCCTTGCCCGGCATGGGTGCTGTGGTCGTGATGCTGAGCATCGTTTATTACGTTTTCGCCGTCATGGCGACGATCATGTATGGTGCGGACTTTCCGGTCTGGTTCGGATCGCTGGGCGCGTCGTTCTATTCGCTGTTCCAGATCATGACGCTGGAGGGATGGTCTGACGGGATCGTCCGTCCGGTGATGCTGGTGCATCCCAATGCGTGGTTGTTCTTTGTGCCGTTCATCATCGTGACGGCGTTTTCGGTGCTGAACCTGTTCATCGGTCTGCTGGTCACGACCATGCAGCAGGCGGTGGAGGATGAGAGCAAGGCGGCGTTGCAGGCGGTCGAGGAAGAAGTGCGCGACCAATCGGATGAGTTGGAGGCCGCGTTGAGCGGGCTTCAGAAAGAGATTGCGGCGATGCGCCGTGAGTTAGCTGATTTGAGGAGTGAGAGGCATGGCTGATACGGCACATTTGAGCGGCGTGGAATTATCATTCGGGACGATGAGCAAGCCGAGGGCGGAGACGGTTCCGACGCCGGGGGGCCGGTTCCGCATTGCGCTGATGGGCGATTTTTCGGGCCGTTCTGCCCGTGGCATCGTGGAGACGGGGGCCGATCTGGCGAACCGCCGTCCGATCAAGTTTGACATCGACACGCTGGACAAGGTGATCGCAGGTTTTGCCACCACCCTGATCCTGCCGATTGGCAAGAAGGGTGCGGGGATCGAGGTCGAATTGCGCAGTATCGACGACCTGCATCCTGATGAGCTGTTTGAAAAGGTCGAGATGTTCGAAGCGCTGGTGTCGCTCAAGCGCCGCCTCGCCTCGGGTGGGACGAGCAAGGGCGCGATTACCGAATTGCGCGAATGGGGCAAGGAACATGGCAAGAAGGTGGCGCCTCCGGCCCGCACCTCGCGTGGCAATGCCGTGCCTGCGGACCGCAAGCTGAGCGAGTTCAGCAAGCTGATCGGTGGCAAGGCCAGGCGCAAGGCCGAGGCGAGTTCGACCGATGACCTGATTGCCCGCCTTGTCGGCCCTTATATCACCGCGATTCCCGATGCCGATAATGCCGGGATGCAGGATGCGGTCGAGGAATCGCTGTCCGCCGCGATGCGTCTGGTGCTGCATCACCCGGAGTTTCAGTCGGTCGAGGCACAGTGGCGCATGCTCGATCTGATTGCCCGGTCGATCGAGACGGATAGCAAGCTCGATATCGTGCTTTACGATATTTCGGCCGAAGAATTGGCCGCTGATCTGAGCGCGTCGGAGGAATTGTCGGAGACGGGTCTGTTTGAGTTGCTGGTGGAGAGCACACCGGATGGCCGGGGGCCGTTTTCGGCGATTTGCGGGCTATACAGCTTTGAGGAGACCCCGCCGCATGCCGAATTGCTCGGCCGGATCGCGCAGGTGGCGGCGCATGTGAACGCGCCGTTCTTTGCCGCGATCAGCCCGGCCTTTCTGGAAACACCGAAAGATGACCGGCATCAATTGGTGGCGCAGGCATGGGATGCGTTGCGCGCCCTGCCGGAGGCCGCGCATGTGGCGCTGGTCAGCCCGCGGTTTTTGCTGCGCCGTCCGTATGGTGCCAAGTCGGACCCGATCTATGAGTTCGAGTTCGAGGAGTTTACCATGCAGGAGGGGCTGAGCGGGATGCTCTGGGCCAATCCGGTGGCACTGGTGGCGATCCTGCTGGCCAAGTCGTTCCGCAAGAATGGCGCGTCGATGCAGTTGGGGTCGGTGATGTCGCTGGGCGAGATTCCCTATCATTTCGTCAATGATTCCCATGGTGATCAGATTGCCTTGCCCTGTACCGAGCGCAATCTGACCTCGAGCAAGGCCACGACGGTGATTTCGCGGGGATATATCCCGGTGCTGGCGGTCAAGGGGCGCGATGATGTGCGACTTGGGTCATTTCAATCGCTGGCGGGGGAGACTATCCTTGGCCCGTGGACCGGAGTGCCGGCCCCGGCGCCCAAACCTGTGCGCGAGCCGGTGGCGGCGACAGGCGGCGATGACGATATGGAGGACAGTGCGTCTGACGACAGCGACAGCGATTCCGGGGATGATGACGATCTGGCGGCGCTGTTGGCCGGGTTTGACGATGACGACGGGACGGATGACGACGGGACGGATGACGACGACGGCGATTCCCCGGATGATGATGACGAGGAAATGGACGCGGAACTGGCGGCCTTGCTGGCCGATCTTTGATGACTTGGGCGGCCGGGGCATGTCAGGATGCTGAGGTCGGAACCGGTTATTGATCGCCGGTTCTGACTGTGATTTGCCCCGGAGCCGCGACCGCGCGGCGAGACGGATTTCAGCGGTTTTGCATATTGTGTGTAACAACAGGATAGGACGACAGCCATGGCGATTGCCCCCAGCGATAAACGGGAACACAGGCTCATCACGCTGGAAGGGTCGTTTCCGAAAAGTGACAAGGTCTATTTCGCCGGTGCCCGTGTTACCGAAGCCCTGAACAAGCTGACCGAGACACGGATCGAGTTCATCTCGGATGATACGGCATTTGATATCGGGGCCGTCGTGGGCAAGACGATGACCCTGAGCATGGAAACGGCGGGCACGACGCCGCGCAAGTTTCATGGCACCTGCATTTCGATCGAGCATCTGGGCCAGGAACGCGAGATGAGTTTCTATGCTGCGGATGTCCGGCCCTGGTTGTGGTTTCTGACCTGCACCAAGGACAGCCGGGTGTTTCAGAACATGACCGCGCCGGACATCATCAAAAAAGTGTTCAATGACATGGGGTTCAGTGATTTCCGAACCAGCCTGTCGGGGTCGTACCTGCAGCGGGAATATTGCATCCAGTATGGCGAGACGAGCTATGATTTCGTGTCCCGCCTGATGGAAGAGGAGGGGATCACCTATTATTTTGACCATAGCGGTGCGAAAGAGGTGCTGGTGCTGGGCGATTCCATCAGCGCGCATTCCCCGATCAAGGAAACCCCGGAACTGGAGTTCAAGCGCAAGTCGCAGGATGGCCAGATGGGGCTGGATCATGTGTTTGAATGGGGCGCCAAGCGCCGGGTCACGCCGGGCAAGGTAACGCTGGTCAATTACAACATGATGACCCCGGCATCCGACCTCAAGGTTTCGGCGGCGACGGCCAAGGGCAGTCACGGTCATGCCAATTATGAAGTCTATGACATGACCGGCCGCTACAAGGAGCTGTCTCATGGCGAGACCATCGTGAAGCAGCGCATGGAAGCGGCGGCCCATGGTGCCGAACTCTATGCCGGCGCCTCCAATGCCCGGACGCTGGCGGTAGGGTCGACCTTCAAACTGAAGGGCGCGCCGATGCTGAGCGCCACGACCGAATTTCTGGTCCTGTCGGCAACCCATTTCATGAAAGCCGCGATCGACAAGAAAGCCGAGAAGGCGATGGAGGATATGTCCTACGCCGAGCGGATCGAATTTCCCGAAGGGATGGCGAATTATCAGGCCAACTTTGAAGTGGGCAAGAAAGCCGAGCCGTTCCGCCCGCAGATCACCACGGCCAGCCCGAAGTATTATGGCATTACATCCGCTATCGTGACCGGCCCGTCGGGCGAGGAGGTTTATCCCGATCCCGAGGGGCTGGGCCGGATCAAGGTGCAGTTTGCGTGGGACCGGGTGGGCGGCAAGGACGATCAGTCATCCTGCTGGGTGCGGGTGGCGCTGCCGTGGACCGGAAATGGCTATGGCATGTATGCCATCCCCCGGATCGGTCAGGAGGTCATCATCCAGTTCACCAATGGTGATCCGGATTATCCGGTCTGTATCGGGATGGTCTATAACGGGGTGAATGCGCATCCATACCCGGCCGACCTTGGCAATTATACCGGTATCAAGACGAACTCCACCAAGGGAGGCGGTGGGTTTCACGAGTTACATTTTGATGATACCAAGGGCGAAGAGCTGATCCGGTTTCAATCTGAAAAAGACTTTCATCAGCTCGTAAAGAATAATGCCGCAATCCGCATCGGCCTGAAGAACTCTGAGAGTCTTGAAAAGGGCGACCTGCTGACAATCGTCCATCATGATAGCACAGAAGTTGTCGAGACTGGCGATAAGTTCCTTTTGGTTGAAACCGGCAGCCGCACGACTTCCATCAAGACAGATGACACGCTGGCAGTTGAAGGCAAATCCGCTATCAAGATCGACGGCGATTCAACACTCCTCATTGGCGGCGACAGCGTCGAGTCGGTCGAGGGCAAGCGTGGCACCAAGGTAAAGGGCAACGAAGGATTGGTCGTCGATGGCAACATCATGATCAAGTCGAAAGGCAAGATCACGCTGGATGCGGCGAATGAGATCCTGCTCAAGGTCGGTTCGACAACGATCAAGATCACCAAGACCGGCATTGTCATGAAGACGACCAAGCTCGAAATGTCGGCCAAGATGGTCAAGATGGCGGCCGTCGCCTTGCTGGATATCACGGGTAAGGTCGCCAAACTCGCGGCGGATGCAATTCTGACGGTCAAGGGCGCCTTGACCAAGATCAACTAGGGGCGCGTGTAATGACCGAACGATTTGCAGCTTTGACCAAAGTACCGAAACATCCGGCGGCCCGCCTGTTGGCGATGGCCAATCAGAAGCTGGAGACCAAGCTCGATGCGCCGGTGAGTGCGCCGGTTGAGGTCGTGTTGGCCGAACTGGATGCAAAGGCGGCATGGATCGACATGCTGCTGCTGCTTGCGGTGGCCTTGCCGCCGCGGGAGCGGGTCTGGTGGGCCTGTCTGGCGGCCCGCGACCTGATGGTTGAGGGCGAGAAACCGGCGCTGTCGCTGTCCACGTCGGAGGCCTGGGTGTTCAAGCCGAATGACGAGAACCGGGCGGCGGCCTATGCCTCGATCGAGCATGCCCCGCCCAAGGATGATACTGTGCATTGTGCCACGGCTGCGGTTTTTGCCGATGGCACACTAGGGCCGGGTGATCTGGCGGAATATCCGGCACCGGTGGGCGCGGGGGAATTGTCGGCCTTTGCAATGGCGGTGATTTCGCTGTGTCATGATACCGATCAATATGATGCGCGCGCTGTTGTGATGGTGGACCGCGCCCTCGATATCGCCCGCGGCGGACCTGGCAAGATCGCGATGCCAGAGCCGTTGCCGGAGGAGCCCGAGGAGCCGGAGGACGACGATATGGACGAGGAGGCATGAGATGATTCCCGCGGCCCGTTTGACCGATATGCATGTTTGCCCGATGGTGACAGGAATCATCCCGCATGTCGGAGGCCCTGTGGTCAGCCCGGGTGGCCCCACCACCTTGACCGGGATGTTGCCGACGGCGAGTGCTGCTTGCACGGTGACCTGTGTTGGCCCGCCCGATGTGCTGCTGCCCGGCTCTACCACCGTGCTGATCAGTAATAAACCTGCCGTCAGGCTGGGAGATTCCACCGCCCATGGTGGAAAGATGGTATTGGGCTGTTTTACAGTCTTGATGGGATAAAGGAACGATATGACCGTTACGCTGCGATTCCAGTCTTCGGGTGCGATGCCGGGCAATGCGAAGCCCGTCGTCATGCATGGCCCCAGCCTGACCATTGGCCGGGCTGCGGAGAATGATCTGGTGCTGCCGGACCCGAACCGCGAGGTATCGAGCCGGCATTGCGTGATCGAGAACCACAATGGCAATATCGTCGCGGTCGATCTGTCGTCGAACGGCACGTTTCTGAATTATGGCAAGATCCCGTTGGGTCGCACGCCGACCCCGCTGAATGATGGCGATGTGCTGACGCTTGGCCCGTATGAACTGGTCGTGGCGGTGCAATCGGGCCAGTCGCCTGCCGAACTGCTCGCCCCGGCTGATCAGGGTGGCGTGTCGCATGGCAATGCCCGCCGCGCACCCGATCCGATGTCGCTGCTGGACGATGCCGGGCCGGGGGGCGATTTTCTGGACAGTCTGCTGGGCGATCCAGCCCCGAAAGGACCGCGCAATATCCGCATGGGCGAGGATGATTTCGACGGCATCCTGCCGCCTTTGGGCGATGATGAGGCGCCGCTGTTATCCAAGGGTCGTGAGGCACCGATGGGCCGCGCCGTTGCCGATCATGGTGCCTCGGCCAGTGATGCGTACCGTCCGGCGGCGCCGGTGAAATCGGTGATCCCGGATGATTGGGAAGAGGATTTTCTGGCGCCGACGGGTGGTGGCGGGTCGCCGTCCAATCCTTTTGGTCTGGATGTGACGGCGTTTGACCAGCGTCCTTCGCGTTCGGCCGCGACCCCGATTCCCGCGCCTGAAGCGCCGCCAACGCCGATCCCGCAGTTTGATCTGGATGATCTGGTGGGTGATGCCGCACCGGCGCCCGAGACTGCGCCGACTGAGACTGCGCCGACTGAGACTGAGCCGACCGAGAGCGCGCCGCCGCCGATAGCCGCGCCGGTGTTCCTGCCTGAGGAAACGGCAGCGGAGGTGGCCCTGCCTTACCCGGAGCCTGACCCGGCGCCTGTTGCGAAGCCCGTTTCAACCCCTGCTCCGGTGCCCGCCTCACCTGTGTCCGAACCGCCCCCGGTTTCGGTTCTGACGCCTGTCGAGCCTGTCGCGGCAGCGGATGCGGGTGCGGCGCGTGCGTTTCTGGAGGCGCTGGGCATGGGGGAGCTGAAGCTGTCCGATGCCGATCTGAGCCAGTCGATGCCCCGGTTGGGCCGCACTTTGAAGGCGATGATCGTTGGCTTGCGCGAGATTCTGATGACCCGCACCTCGATCAAGAGCGAGTTTCGCATTGATCAGACCATGATCAGCGTCGGCGGCAACAACCCGTTGAAATTCTCGATCACGCCGGAGCAGGCGATCGAGGTGATGGTGAAGCCCACGGCCAAAGGCTATCTGGATGCCGAAGAGGCGACGGCGCAGGCGCTGGATGATATCAAGGCGCACGAGATTGCCATGGTGACGGGGATGGAGGCGGCGCTGAAGGGCGTGCTTGCCCGCCTCGACCCTGCAGAACTGACCACCAGGATCGAGGCCAAGGGCGGGCTGGGTGGTCTGTTCAAGGGCAAGAAGGCTCAATATTGGGAAACCTACGAAAAGATGTATGCCGAGATTTCCGATCAGGCCGAGAATGATTTTCACGAACTGTTCAGCAGGGAGTTTGCCAAGGCCTATAAGGACCAACTGGCCAGACTGAAGCGGGGCCAGTCATGATTAACCCAAGAGGAGTGGCCTAGTGTCCTGGGAAAGCAAGGTATTGTGGACAGAAGGCCTGTTCCTGCAGCCGCATCATTTTCAACAATCGGACCGCTATACCGAAGCGCTGGTGACCGGGCTGGCCCGCCGCCTGATCCCTTATGGCTGGGGGATTTCGGCGATCGAGATTGACGAATCCGCCCTCAAGGTCGGGCAGTTCGCGCTGAAATCGGTGTCGGGTCTGACGCAGGATGGTACGGTTTTCCGCGTGCCGCAGACCGATATGCATCCGCCCGCGATGGAGGTGCCGGAGGCGACCAAGGATTGTCTGGTCTATCTGTCGGTGCCGCAGCGCCGCCAGAGTGCGACCGAGGTCGATCTGACCGGGGCCGAGCAATCGGTGGCCCGGTTGCGCCCGGCCGAGATCGAGATTGTCGATACGATGAGCACGGATCGCAAGCCGCTGACCCTTGGCGTGGGCAAGATGCGGTTGCAGTTTGCGCTGGGCGTTGACGATCTGTCTGACAAGCTGGTGATTCCGATTGCCCGGATCATCGAGGTGCGCCCGGACAAGGAGGTGATCCTTGACGGGAGTTTTGCCGCCAGTTGTCTGGATGTGCGCGCGGCACCGCCGCTCGACGGGTTTCTGCGCGAGTTGGAAGGGTTGTTGGCGCATCGCATGACGGCGCTGTCGGCCCGGCTGTCTGGGGCTGGAGCGAGCCGGGCCGTGGCGGAAATCTCGGATTTTCTGCTGCTGATGGTGATCAACCGCGCGCTGCCGCTGATGCGGCATCTGACCACGATCGAGAATGTGCATCCGATGATTGCCTATGGCGAATGCATCAAGCTGGCGGGTGAATTGTCGACCTTCATGGCGCCGGACAAACGCGCGCCGGAGTTTCAGCCCTACCGCCATGACGATCTGACCCGGACCTTTGTCCCGGTGATCCGCACGCTGCGCCAATATCTGAGTTCGGTGCTGGAGCAGACCGCGATTTCGATCCCGTTGGAGCCGCGCAAATACGGCATTTCGGTGGGTGTGATTGCCGACCGCAAGCTGCTGAGCACGGCAGGGTTTGTGCTGGCCGTGACGGCGGATATTCCCGATGAGGCGGTGCGCCGCCATTTTGCCGGGCAGGCCAAGATCGGCCCGGTCGAGGAAATCCGCCAACTGGTCAATTCCGCATTGCCGGGGATTGCGCTGCGCCCGTTACCGGTGGCGCCGCGCCAGATACCCTATCATGCGGGGGTGGTTTATTTTCAGCTTGATTCCGACAGTACCTATTGGGGCAAGATGACGACTTCGGGGGGGATCGCGGTGCATGTATCCGGGGATTATCCGGGCCTTGCCATGGAGCTATGGGCGATCCGCAACACCTGATTGATAAGGCGATGTGATAATGGCTGACCACGACCCATTTGCGGAACCCGACGATTCTGAACGCACGGTGATCCGCCCCAATCCGGGTGGCAGGCGACCCGCTGCGGCGCCTGCGGCACCGAGCTATGCACCGCCGCCGACCTATGCTGCTTCATCCGAACCGGCCCCGGCGATGGTCGGGGTGGTGAATACCGCGCCTGCGCCGTCCACGCCGGATGCCACAGCTATTGCGATGACCGGGATGAACCCGCTGACAGCGCTGGCGACGCCGCTGTTTTCCCTCATCAGCCGCATCCGCAACCGGGCGCAGCATATGGATCCGGACAAGCTGCGCCAGAGTGTCGTGGCGGAGGTGCGCGGGTTCGAGAATGCCGCTTTGAAGGCGGGGATTGATGCCCAAAAGGTCAAGGTCGCCCGCTATGCCCTGTGTGCCACGCTGGACGATGTGGTGCTGAATACCCCATGGGGCGGTCAATCGATCTGGGCGCAGCAATCGATGGTGGGCACGTTTCACCGCGAGACGGTGGGCGGCGACCGGTTCTATGACCTGCAGGCAAGGCTGGAACAGGAGCCGGGGACCAATATCGACCTGCTCGAGTTTCTCTATATGTGCCTGTCCCTTGGGTTTGAGGGACGGTTGCGGGTGGAACAGGGCGGCCCCGACAAGCATTTGCAGATCCGCAACGGCCTGGCCCGGATCATTCGCGGTCAGCGTGGCGAGGTCGAGCGTGACCTGTCGCCGCATTGGAAAGGTGTGGTCAAGCCGCACCGCGCGCTGTCGGCCTGGAAGCCGGTCTGGATTGCCATTGGGGCGACGGCGGCGATTCTTGCCTCGACCTTTGCCGGACTGTCATGGGCGCTGGGCCGCGATACGGAGAATGTGATCGGGCAGTTGTCGGTCATCGATACGGGCGCTGTGCCGACATTGGTACGCCGCGCGACGCCGGTGGAGCCGCCCGAGGTGCCTGCCCCGGTGGAGGTGGCCCGGCTGGAGCGGGTGTCGAGTTTTCTGACAACCGAGCAGGAGCAAGGCATCGTCAATGTCGAGGAAGAAGCAAATATGCTGGTGATCCGCATTGCGGGTGCGGGGATGTTCGAATCCGCCTCGGATGCGCTTGTCGATGATTTTCGCGGGCCGATAGCGCGTGTGGCAGAGGCCCTGAAGGATGAGCCGGGCCAGATCATTGTGGCGGGCCATTCCGATTCTGTTCCGCTGACGCCGGGCCGGTTCCGTGACAATGCGCATCTGTCGACAGCCCGGGCCGAGGCGGTGATGGCGCTGATGGCGGAGGTGATTGCCGATCCATCGCGATTGTCCGCAGAGGGTCGGTCGGACCGCGAGCCGATTGCCGATAACGAGACGCCCGAAGGCCGCGCTGCGAACCGGCGGATCGAGATACTGCTGATCAAGGGGGCGGACCAGTAATGCGCTTTATCCGCAAATTCTTTCGTTCGGCCTATTTCCTGATCCCGCTGGTCACGCTGATCCTGAGCTACTGTGTCTGGCGCTACAGCCCCTATCTGGGCACCGAAGGGTTCCGCCCGTTCGATAGCCCGACGACGCGGATCGTGGTCATTGCCGTGTTCTGGGTGCTGGCGCTGTCGACCATGCTGATCATCTTTCTCGTGCGCCGTCGCAAGGGCCGCAAGATCGAGACCGAGATCGTGCAGGCCGCCGAGGCCGAGACGAGCGGTGAGGATGAGATCGTCAAGGCCGAACTGAACGAGCTGCGTGACAAGCTGCGCGCGGCGATGACCAAGCTGCGCAAATCGGGCGGGCGCAAGTCGCTCTATGAACTGCCGTGGTATGTGATGATTGGCCCGCCGGGGGCGGGCAAGACGACGGCGATCGTCAATTCGGGGCTGCAATTTCCGCTGGCAGACGAGATGGGCAAGACTGCCATCGGCGGCGTTGGCGGCACCCGCAACTGCGACTGGTGGTTTACCGAGAATGCCGTCCTGATCGACACGGCGGGCCGTTATACCACGCAGGAAAGCGATGCGGATGCGGATAATGCCGCATGGCTCGGTTTTCTCGCCATGCTCAAGCGCAACCGGACCCGGCAGCCGATCAACGGGGCGATGATTGCGATCAGCCTGTCGGACCTGTCACTGCAGGATGAGGCGACGCAGAAGGCCCATGCCCGCGCGGTGCGCCGCCGTTTGCATGAGCTGCGTGAAAAGCTGGGCGTGCGGTTTCCGGTCTATGTCCTGTTTACCAAGGCCGATCTGATTGCCGGATTCTCGGAGTTTTTCGATACGCTGGGCAAGGAAGAGCGCGAGCAGGTCTGGGGGTTTACCCTGCCGTTGCAGGAGAAAAAGGCCGAAGCCTCGCCCATTGCCGCGTTCGATACCGAGTTTGGCGTGCTGCTGACGCAGTTGAATGCGCAACTGCTGGAGAAGATGCAGACCGAGACCGATCATCAGCGCCGCAGTCTGATTGCCGGGTTTCCGACACAGGCGGCGTCGTTGCAAACGGTCGCGCGCGGGTTTCTGACCGAAGTGTTTCAGGATACCCGATATGAGGAACGCCAGAACCTGCGCGGGGTCTATTTCACATCCGGTACGCAGGAAGGCACGCCGATTGACCGTCTGATGATGGGCATGGCGCGCACATTCGGCATTGGCCGGCAGGCGATTGGCACCGGGCGCGGCACCGGGCGCAGCTATTTCCTGACACGCCTTTTCGAGAATGTGATCTTTCCCGAGGCTGGTCTGGTGTCGGCGGATGACAAGGTCGAGCGCCGCTATCGCTGGAGCAAGCGGGGTGCCATTGCCGCCACGATCCTGTTTGCGGGTGCTGCGGGTGCGCTGTGGACGCAGAGCTATTTCGCCAACAAGCGGCTGATGGCGGGTGTGGGCGAGGGGCTGGGACAGTACCTGACGCTGGCAGCACAGATACCGGGCAATCCGATTGGCGACACCGATCTTCCGGCGATTGTCGATGCGCTCAACACCCTGCGTGATCTGCCGGTCAATCCGGTGGCGGCGCGGCTGGATGAGAATATCCCCGATCCGTCCGACCCGGATTCGTCGCTGACATGGGGTCTGTATCAAGGCGATATCATCGCCAACGAGACTGGCCTGACCTATCGCGCCGCGCTGAACCAGCATTTGCTGCCGCGCGTGTTGCTGCGGGTGGAGGAGCAGATTCAGGGGGCGATGAACAGTCCGGAGGCGCTTTATGAGGCACTCAAGGTCTATCTGATGCTCGGGTTGCGCGGGCCGATGGACAAGGACCTGATCATGATCTGGATGATCACCGATTGGGAATTTGCCTATCCCGACCCCGCGCGGGAGCAGATGCGGGCCGATCTGGCGTTTCACCTTGATGCGCTGTTATCGCAGCCGATGCAGGAGATCGCGCTGAACGGGGAGATGGTCGAGCGGGCGCAGGATATTCTGGTGGAGATGCCGCTGGCGCAGCGGGTTTATAACGGAATCATCAACAGTACGGCTGCGGCGCAATTGCCGGAGTTCCGCCCGGTCGAGTTTGGTGGCCCCAACATTGGCCGCGCGATGGTGCGCACCTCTGGCAAGCCGATGAGCGAGGGTATCAAGGGCATTTATACCTATGCCGGGTTCAACAACGTGTTTCTGGACGAGGCGCTGGGCGTGGCCGAGCGGGTACAGAGCGAAAGCTGGGTTCTGGGGCCGCGTGGCGAGGCGGCGCAGACCGAGGCCGCTATCGCGACGCTGAGCCGCGAGGTACTCGATATCTATTACACGGAATTCCTTGAGCAATATAACACGCTGCTGGGTGATCTGGATATCGTGCCGATGCAATCGCTGAGCCATGCCGCCGAGGTCACCAATATTCTGGCGGGGCCGACATCGCCGATTTCCTATGTCCTGACGGCGGTGGCAGAGCAGACCGAACTGACCCGCGTGGAAACCGTTGTCGACACCGGCGAGTTGACGGATCGCGCGACCGACATTGGCATCACCGAATTGATTGGCGGGCAAAGTACCCGGACCCGGCTGCTGTTGCAGGCATTGCAGGCCTCGGCGCAAACGGGCGACGATGGTCCGGTGCAACTTGAGCCCGGCGAGTTTGTCGAGCAGCGGTTTGACTGGTTGCACCAGATGGTGCTGCGGACCGAGGATCAGCCATCGCAACTCGATACGCTGATGCTCGCGCTCAATTCGGTTTATCTGGAGCTCAATCGCTTGTCGATCCGGACCGGGGCGCTGGATGGCGGTGGCGGGAGTGAGGCGCTGCTGGCGTTTCAGGAGGCCACGTCCCGGCTTGAGGGGCCGTTGCAGCGCTGGGCGTCGCAGATCACCACGGGGTCATCCGGTATCACGTCAGAAGGGACGCGGGCCGGGATTGATGCGCGCTGGAAATCGCAGGTGCTGCCGTTCTGCGAGCAGGCGATTGCCGGGCGCTATCCGTTTACCCCCAATGGCACCGCCGATGTCGGCATGCAGGATTTTCAGCGCCTGTTTGCGCCGGATGGCCTGATCAACACGTTCTTTAACGAGAACCTGATCCAGCATGTCGATACACGGACAAGGCCATGGACCTGGAACCCGAGCAGCACCACCGATCTGGGGATTTCGGATGCGGTTCTGGCGCAGTTTCAGGCGGCGGCGGATATCAGGGAGGCGTTTTTCGGACTGGGGTCAGCGCCTTCGGTGTCGTTTCAGATCACACCATTCTCTCTGGCGCAGGGTGCCGATGTGGCCGTGCTGGAGATTGACGGGACGCAGGTGACCTATTCCCAGGCCGGGGGTCAGGCTGTGCCAAGCACGATCAGCTGGCCGGGTGCGGTCGGATTCGCCCGGATCGGGCTGAGCCCGCCGGGGCAGGGGGTGGAGAATGACATCTCGGTCGAGGGGCCGTGGGCGATGTTCAAGCTGTTGCGCGCGGCGCAGTGGCGCGACAGCACCGCGTCGGACCGCAAGAACCTGATCTTCAGTGTCGGCGGCAGGCTCGTGTCCTATCGGATCCAGTTCGGGTCGGTGATCAACCCGTTCGAGCTTGCGGCGCTGACCACGTTCAGTTGTCCGACGTCGTTCTGATGGGGACGTCGTTTTAATGGAGGCGGGGTTTGGCGCATTTGGCAAGATGCCCGCGCTGGGCGACTTTTTTCACATGCGGGTGAGTGCGGAGTTCATCGCGGTCTGGGACCCCTGGTTGCAGGGGGCGATGGTCGATGCGCGCGCCGAATTGGGCGAAAGGTTTGACGATTGCTATATGACCGCGCCGGTCTGGCGATTTAGCTTGCGGCCGGGGGTTGCCGGGGCGGCGGGTCTGATCGGGGTGATGATGCCATCGGTGGACCGCGTGGGCCGCAAATATCCTCTGACCCTGGTGGCCGAGCTGGAGATGCCGTCGGCCTTTCGCACGCATTTCCGACAGAGCACTGTCTTTGATGCGCTGGAGGCGCTGGCGCTGGATGCGCTGGGCGATGACATGACCCGCGAAATTCTGGCAGAGCGGCTGGCCCGGATCGGTCTGTTGCCTGACCTGCCGACAGGGCGGATCGACCGTGCGGGTGGTGCGATCATGATGACCGAGGCGGCGCCAGAGATGCTGGCGACCGATCTGGCGCTTGCATCGGACCGCAGCATGGACTGCGCCGCGATCTGGAGCAGCTGTGTCGATGGCAGGGCGCGAATCATGATGCATGACTCTATGCCGCGGGCCGATCATGTGATCGGCCTTTTTGATCTGAAAGCCCCAATTTGGGTGGAGCAAATCCATGCATGATTCCCAGTCCCATGTTCGTTTCAGTGCCAAGACCCATGTGGGCCGGGTTCGCAAGGTGAATGAGGACAGTATCCTCGTCCTGCCGGATCAGCAGATATGGGTCGTCTCGGATGGCATGGGGGGGCATGAGGCGGGTGATTTTGCCAGCCGGACCGTGGTGGACAGTATCGCGATGCTGCCACAGGGCCTGAGTGCTGTCGACAAGATGCGCGCTGTCAGGCAGGCGCTGCAGGAGGCGCACAGGGTCATCGTGGCCGAGGCCGAGGCCCGCAATAGTGTGATCGGGGCGACCGTGGTGGCATTCTTGCTGGCGGATGGTCATTTTGGGGCGCTTTGGGCCGGGGACAGCCGTCTCTATCGGTTTCGGGATGGCCAGATGGACCTTCTGACCAACGATCATTCGCTGGTGGGTGCATTGGTCGAGGCCGGGCAGATGACCTGGGATCAGGCAGAGCATCATCCACAGTCCAACGCGATCACGCGGGCCGTGGGTGTGGGTGATGATCTGGAGCTGGACAAGATCAGGGGCGAAGTTTCGCCGGGTGACCGGTTCCTGCTGTGTTCTGACGGGCTGAACAAATATGTCAGCATCGCGGAAATGGGTCAGGCGCTGCGCGGGGTGCCGATCGAGATGGTCGCGGACAAGATGGTTCAACTGGCGCTGGACCGGGGCGGCGCCGACAATATCTCGGTGATCGTGGTCGATGTGATCTGAGGCTATTGTTCTGCCGTGGTCAGGATCCGGCTGTTGATCGAATAAATCTGCGCTGTGCCGGCATCGGCCTGTTCGCTGAGTGCGATGGCATAGCCTTGGGCGGATTCCTCGGTCGGGCGCATTTCGTCAAAGAGCGGCACGTCGGAATGCAGCACGATCACCTTGCTATCGCCAAGCGAGGACGAGTCGACCAGAAAGGCCAGTTTTGGCGTTCCCGCCGCCTCGGTCGCAGGGAAAGCGACCCGCACCGCGACCTCGCCTTCGGCGCCGTTGCGCAGGGTTGCGACCGCGTTGTCGGTGCGGTTGACGTTGGGCAGGACGTGAAAGACATCGCCAGACACGTCGATGACCGAGACCGAGAGGTATCCGTCCGTGACATCGGCGGGCAGGACAATGTCGATCACCGGGTTTTCGCCCACAAAATAGGTGCCGGAGGTGTTGACGTCGGGCCGGTCGCCGAAACCGAATGCGATGCCGATATCGCCCTCGGGTGCAGCGGGGAGCCGCTGTTCGATCAGGCAAAGCGTCGGATTGAGGGTGACGGCATTGATCGTCACCGGCCGCTCGCCCGCAATCGCGGTGATGGTGTCAAAAATGGCGAGCCGCGTCGTGGTTTCAGCCAGCCTGCCGGAGATCGCGATTGTGTCCTGCGGGCCGTAGCCGAGGGCGGGTGCGCCGTCGAGTGTCATCGGGCCGCAATCGGCCAGCGGATTGATCGCCGCCTCGATGGCGTCGGCAGAGAGCACAAGCGGGCCCTGCTGGATGATCGCCACGCCGTTGAGCGCGCCGGGCAAACCGTCTGCGAACGTGTCGAGCAGATCCTCGCGCAGGGCGCGATCCTCGGTCAGACCGGTGACCTGCGCATCATTGCCGTTGACCACAAAGCGGAATTGTTCGACCTGCATCAGTTCATTGAGCACGGATTCGACATCGGTGGCCCAGGTTTCGGCAATTTCGCCGGTGGCGAGGCTGAGATCGGCGGTGCCGCCCATTTCCGCCATGATCCGCGAAATTTCGGCCAGCGCCTCTTCGGAGGGGACGGAGCCGATGGCGCGGGGGGCACCGTCCTCGGGACGCTCGACGATGAGCGCATAGGGATCGGCGACGGGGTAGCGCGGCCCAAGGAACGAGTCGAGCGCGCCGCTGAAATAGGCCCCTGCGCCGCCACCCGCAATCAGCAGCACACCGAGTGTTACCCAGATTCCGCTGCCACCGCCGGAAGAGGCGGCTTTGACGGGTGCCTTGCTGAGTATGGGTTTGGTTATGGTGCCGCTGGGCGGCTGCGTCACGGGGCGCGCGCGCGGCACGATCACTGTCGCCTCGTCGGGCACTTTGCCGAGTTCGGCCAAAAGCTCCTCTGCGGTCTGGAAGCGTGCGGCAGGCTCAGGCGCCGACATCTTGTCGATCAGGGACTTCAGCGGTTCCGGCACGCCTTCGGTATTGAGCGGAAGCGCCTTGTTCTTGAGCACTTCCATCGGGTTGCGCCCGACATCGGGGGCAGCGCCGCGGAAGGTGGCGAGCAGGAGCGCACCGAGCGAATAGAGATCGGAGCGCCGGTCGGTGTTGCCGCTGAGCTGTTCGGGGGCGGCATAGGCATATTTGCCGGCAAATTCTTTGCCGACGATGGTTTCGGCGCCCGGATTGGTGTCCTTGGCGATGCCGAAATCGATGATCACCGCCTCTTCGGGTTTGCCGCCGCGCAGGATGATGTTGTCTGGCGAAAGGTCGCGGTGGACGATGTTGCGGTTATGCGCAACGCGCAGACCCTGTACCACGCGGGTACAAACGGCCACCAGATCATCGGCGGGCAGACCGCCCGAGCGCATGATCTTGTCCAGCGGCGGCCCTTCGACATAGTCCATCACCAGATAGATATGCCCGTCAGGTGTGCGGTGATTTTCGGAGTAGCGCACCACGGCGTCGTGCCGGATTTCGCGGATCTCCTCCTCGCGCCGCATCAGCGTCAGGAAACCCTCATCCCCTGAAAACTCGGATTTCAGCGCCTTGATCGCGACAAAGCGCTGCGAGATTTCATTGCGGGCCTTGTAGACTTCGGACGTGCCGCCACGGCCCAGCATCTGTTCGATGCGGTAGGTGTTGTTGAGCAGGTCGCCCGGCTTGAAAATGTCGCCGCGTCGAGATTCGGTCATACGCTGCGCATCCCGCCGCCGAGCATTGCCATTGACTTAGCTGACAAACTGGAATTCGACCCGCCGGTTGGCGTCGCTGCGCGGATCGGCCGTGTCGAAGAGTGATGATTCACCTACACCAATCGCCTCGAGCCGGGTTTCGGCAATGCCGCATTCGGAAATCAGATGCCGTTTGACCTCTTGCGCGCGCAGGAGCGAGAGCCGTTCGTTATAGCTTGCCGTGCCGGAGGCATCGGTGTGGCCGACGATGCGGAACACATCGATATCGGAGATCTGCATCGCCTCGCACATGGCGGCGAGCTTGACCTTTTCGGAGCCGTTCAGCGCAGCGGAGTCGAAGTCAAAGGCGATACGGATGTTGATCTGCGACGCTTCATCGCCGGGGATGTAGGTTTCATTGGCGACGACATCGACCTCTTCGCCCTCGACGGCATCGGGCGCCACGCCGGTTGAGGGCGCGATGACCAGACCGCGGGTCCGCTGTTCTTCGAACTTTTCGATGATCTCTGCGGCACTCAGCCCGGAGTCGTCCTGAGCCTGCAGCGCCAGTGGCGATGTCAGAAGGGTCAGCGCCAGTATGAAACGCGGTGCAATAGCAAAATTTGTCATGAGATATCCTCGAACCATGGGAGGTAAAATAGCACTTCCATGATCTTATAGCATGGTTGGCTTTATCACAATCTCACTTTGGTATGGCTTTGACTACCTCGCGTTCAAATTTCGTTGCCCTGCTTGCATCGTGACCGGGTTGCTGGCTAAGTTCAGAGGGTTCGGCCGACTGTTGCATTACCCGAAAAGGAACCTGCTCTGAAACTGATTCCTGCCATCATTCTTGCGATTGCGATCGTTCTTGCGCCGCTCATCTGGATCTTTGTGCCGATGTTCCTGCCTGCCACGGCGGTGGTCACGGGCGGGGGGAGCGTGGATAACGAGGCGCGCGAGGAGCTGGTGATGATGCGCGGCGAGATCGACTCGCTGGTTGAGGCTGTGCTGCGCGTGCAGGAGCAGGCGGGCGCGCTGGAGACACAGATATCAAACCTGCAATTCGCCTCTGCCGCGCCGTCGCCTTTGCAGGACGGACAGGACGGATCGGGCGTGGCCGTCGTATCACTTGGCCCCAATACGCTGGCCGATCGCTATGACGAGGTGGTCAATGTCGCAGACCGCCGCAACCTGAACTTTGGCCTCGAGATCGCGTCGCCCCGGTTTCTGATCGAGACATTCGGGATGCCGCGCGAGCCGATGGGTGCCGATTGTCAGGCGCCGACGAATCCGCGCCTGACAGCCAAGATCGAGACCCGGCAGGTGGGAGAGTTCAACGTGACGATGCTGGCACCGGCGCTCGATTCGCTGGAGGAGGTGCTGGCGAATATCGCGCGCGCCGATCCCGAGCTGCATGCCCGGATCCACACCGCCGGGGCGACCTGTGCCCGCTGGGTGCGCGGCAGCACGACCAGCGTGTCGAACCATTCATTCGGGCTGGCGATCGACCTTACGATTGACGGGGTGCTCGACGGGTTTGGCGATGGCAGGACGCAACTTGGCCTGACCATCCTTGCCGATTTCTTCAATGCCGAGGGCTGGTATTGGGGCGCTGCCTTTGGCCGCGAAGACTCGATGCATTTCGAAGTGGGCCGCGCCAAGGTGGAGCAATGGGTGGCCGAAGGGCTACTTTGACGCACGCTTGCCCTGGGTCAGCAGCATGCCGGCGATGATGAGGCTGACACCGAGCGCCCGGAAGCCGATGTTGCCGGGCGCATCGCGCAGAAAATCAATCGCGACGCCGCTGATCATCTGACCACCGATCACCAGCAGCGCGGTGTTGACCGCGCCGATCCGCGCGATGAGCCAACTGCCGGCGGCGACGAATATGACACCGAGCGGTCCGCCGAGATAGGCCGGCCAAGGCGCGCTGAAGGCACCGGGCGGGACGAGTCCGCCGAGGAGCAGACCGGTGATCAGGAGTGCGACGAAGCCGACGATATGGTTCCAGAACGAGGCTTGCAGCGGCGAACCGGAGAGCGCCAGCCGCCCGTTGATCTGCCGGCTGAGGCTGACCAGCACGCCAGCCAGAAAGGCGAGGCTGACAAAAAGGGTCAATCTGCCCCTCCGAGAAAGATGATGGTGACGCTTCCCGCCACGATAAGCGCCAGTGCGCCGAGATCGCGTGCTGTGGGTCGCCTGCGCGCAAAGCCAAAGAGCCCGAACCGGTCGGCCAGCAGCCCGAAGAGCACTTGCCCCGCCAGACCGAGCGCCAATGTCCCCGAAAGTGCGAGCGCCGAATTGACCGTGATCGAGGTGAGCATGACCGTGACCGCGCCGGAGAGCCCGCCGGCATAGGCCCATAGCGGCGCAGGCGGTACTGCGTGCCGGGGTTGCGCCCGGTACCGTGTCAGCAGCGCGAGCGCCAGCAGCGCCGCCACGGTGCCGGTGCCATGCGCGGCGAGGCTGGAGAAGAGCGGCGTGGTGTGATGCGCCAGATCGCCGTTGAACAGCACCATGAGCGTGAGCAGACCGCCGGTACCGAAGGCGGCGAGCAGGTCGCGCGGCCGCATTTGCGGTACGGGTGCGATAGTCTGATCGGTTGGCATGCGGTCTCCGACGGTGAACCTGCGCTCATCTGGACCGAAATGCGGAGCAGGGCAACTCTGCACACTGTTGCTTTGCCGCCATATTGTGACGGTGCCGATGCCTGTCTTGCGCCTTGGGTGACAAGAGGGCTGGCTTATCCTTGCGGGTCCATTTTATAGTTTGCGCAGGCGGGGGCCGGGATCCAGGACATATGATGCGCCTCGCAATTGCAAATTTCCTTGTCATTTTCGGATTTGCGTCCGTTCCCGCACTCGGGCAGGAACGTGAAACTTTGGGCTTTGGCCGATTGTTTACCAACGACTATTTTGGGGACGGGTTGGATCGCTGGCGCAGCGGCTCTTACAGTTTTTCAATCATAAGGGGTCCGGACTGGGACGGCGCGGTGCCGGAGCGGTTTGGCGAGTTGCTCGAATATCGCTTGCGTACGGAGATCATCGCACCGGGCCGGCTGAATGGGCCGGGGTCGACAGACCGGCCTTATGTCGGGGCGGCAACGCTGGGGTTGCACACACATTTCGCGCTGGGTGCCGCCGAGATCAGCGCCGGGCTCGACTTGACTCTGACGGGGCCGCAGACCGGGATTGGCGCGATGCAGGAGTGGTTTCACGAGGTGATCGACGCGCCACGGCCCGCGATCCTTGACGATCAGCTACCTGATGCGGTGTATCCGACCGCGATTCTGGCGGTGACCCGCCCCTATGTCATTGCGGAAAACCTGACCCTGCGCCCGTTTGTCGAGGCGCAGATCGGGGTGGAGGACTTGCTGCGCGTCGGGGGAGATGTGATTTACGGGCGCGTAGGTCACAGTGACCTATGGTTGCGTGACGGCCCGACAGGACAACCTTACCGGGGGATCGAGGGCGAGGACCGCGGCTTTGCCTTTGTTGCTGGTGCAGATTTCACACAGGTTCAAAGCAGCGCCTATCTGCCGGAATCCATGGGCTATTTTCCTACGGATACCCGTGTCCGCGCTAGGGCTGGTGTCCATTGGCAGATGGCCCCCCAAACCTCGTTCTTTTACGGGGCAACGTGGTTGTCAGAAGAATTCGAGGGTCAGCCAGAAGGTCAGATTCTGGGGTCTCTGAAGCTGAATTTCAACTTCTGAATAAATAGTTAACGGCCATTGTTGATGTGACTTGATCGGAGTAATTCGGCTCTGTTACCCTTTGAGCGTAAATCCGCGCATCAGACGCGGGGGGCAGATTGAAGCAGGGTAGCAGGTATGAAAACGGGCTTTCGTGGCACGTTTGTCATTTCCTGGTCGCAGACGGAACTTGACGGTCAATGGTCTGCGCCGCTGACGCAATTGCGCGTGGGCACGGCGTGGAGCTGGACCGGAGAGACAGTGCGCGTGGATGGGCCCGCAGGGGTCTTGCCGCTGGGCGAAGCGACGGGGATGACGAACCTTCGGAGACACGCCGCGCATTCGGTACGCAGGTTGCTGCGTGCCGTGGAGGTGGAGACGACGCATCTGGATCGGGTCGAGGTGACGGCACCGCTGTTCGAGACCGGCTTCACTGTCACGGACGGGCGCGAAACCTGGACGGTGACGCTGATCGACACCGGACCGGGCAAACCGCCGCTGGCGATGTTTGTCGGAGAGATCCCGCCGCGTCAGACCGATCTGTGGGTGGTCAATCACAACATCGAATTGCAAAGCCGCGATCAGGCGGCGGATGCGCCGGGCGGGGTGATCTGTTTTACCCCCGGCACGATGATCCGCACCGATGGCGGTGCTCAGCCGGTCGAGACGCTGACCGAGGGGGCGATGGTCCAGACCAAGGACAATGGCTGTCAGCCGATCCTGTGGACCGGTCGCCGCCGCATATCCGGTGCGCGCCTTTATGCGATGCCGCATCTGCGCCCGATCCGATTGCTCGAAGGGGCGCTGGATCAGGGGGTGCCGGATGCCGGACTGCTGGTGTCGCCCGACCACCGGATGCTGCTGCGCGGGGCGCGGGCGCAGGCCCTGTTCAATTGCGATGAGGTGTTGGTCACAGCGCGCGATCTGGTCAATGACCGGACGGTGATGGTGGACCGGCTGTCCCGCGAAGTGACCTATATCCATCTGCTGTTGCCGCGGCATCAGATTGTTTTTGCCAACAACGTCGAAACGGAGAGTTTTCATCCTGCATCGGCCGCACTGGCGACGATGGAGGATAAGCAACTGGCCAGTCTGCTGGAGCGGTTGCCGGATTTTGCCGGTGATCCGCAGACCTATGGCGCCTATGCCCGCCGCGTGCTGTCGGTGAGCGAGGCGGCGATCCTGCGCCATGACGAGGGCCGCACCCGCGCTGCCTAGGTCAGAACTTTTGCCCGCAGGAGGCTGGTGCAGGCCGGTCCTGCAGCGTAGGATTTGCCGATGAGGGTTGAACCGGTTTTGAGACAGATTGGCTGCGTGACGTGGAATATTCACCGTGCGCGCGGGCTTGACGGTGTGATTGATCCCGAGCGGGTGGGCCGCGTGTTGGCGCAGGATGTCTGTCCGATGGGCAGTCATCAGATATTGGCGCTGCAGGAGGCGGATACAGAGACGCCGCCACATGCCGGGATCCTTGATCTGGACCGGATCGAGGCCGCGACCGGGCTGCGCCATGTTCACCGCGATCCTGCGATGCGTTGGGGTGAGCAGAGCCACGGGTTTCTGGGTGCGATCCTGTTTCTGCATCCGGATTTCGAGATACTGGCGCAGGATGTGCTTGACCTGCCGGGTCATTGTCACCGGGGTGCTGTGGTGACCGAGGCGCTGCATGCGGGGATAGCACTGCGCATCGTGACGACGCATATGTCGCTGTCACAGCCGTTGCGCGTGGTGCAGATGCGGATCATTGGCCAATACCTGCGCCGCCGCCCTGAGATGCAGACGATACTGCTGGGCGATCTGAACGAATGGCGCCCCTGGGGCGGGCTGGCCCTGTCCCGCCGAACGGTGGGAGTGAGCCTGCGCGGTCCGGTGCGCCCGACCTTTCCGGCCAAGCGACCGATCCTGCCGCTGGACCGCATCCTGAGTGACCGGCCGGGTGCGGTGACAGATGTGCGCAGCATCGACACGCCGGGTATTCGTGCGGCGTCAGATCATTTGCCGCTGTCGGCGCGGGTGCGGGTGGGCAGCGACCCGGTCTAACGCCCGAAGATCGGCCAGATCCGCCGGAATACGCCGTCGCGCAGGATGATCGCATGGTGCAGCGCCGCGCCGATATGCAGCGCGATGACCGCCGCAAAGACGAAGCGACCATAGAAATGCGCGGTCTTGGCGATTTCGGCGATGGCGTCGTTGCGCGGCAAGAGCGGGTGCAGTCCGAGCGCGCCCAGCCCCTCGATCGGGAAACCGCCCATCGTGACCCGGATGTAGCCGGAGACCGTCATGAAGAAGGCCATGAAATAAAGCCCAAAATGCGAAGCGCCCGCGATGGTCTGCTGCCAGCCGGGGATAGAGGCGGGCAGCGGATCGGGCCGGTTGAAGGCCCGGTAAAGCACCCGCAGGATCATCAGGAGCAGGATGATGACGCCGGTATTCTTGTGCAGGATGAACAGCGTGTCGGAGAGCGTTTTGTCCAGCCCTTCGATGATCATGATCGAGCCCACAGGCAACATGCCGATCACCATGATCGCCACGATCCAGTGGAGCAGTCGCGCGGTGGGTTTGTAGCCGGTGCGGGTGGATTGCATGGACGCTGCCTTCTCGTGATGGTGACGCGTTGGTCAAGCAATCACTGAGGCGATGGCACCTGTCAACTGTTGCGGCAGGCTTGTTGACTTGGCTTTTGCGGTGCTAAGTCTTTGCGGATGAGCGATTTGCATCTGACATTGAACGGGCGGGACCGTCCCCAGGGGCAGGGTCCAGAGGGGATTGCGCTGCTGCCGCGGTTTGCCCTGATGATGCTGGTGCATCTGGCCCTGCTCGGGCTGGTCGTCACGCAGATGTTTGGCGTGCTGAGTGTCGCGGGAATTGCGGTGCCGCTGGCTGTCTATGGGTTGAGCAATGCGGTCGTGTTGCGCGGATTGATCCGGTATTATCCGCATGAACGGATCGGCCTGTGCAACTATGTGACGCATTTTCGCGCGACCCTGATCGCGGCGCTGGCGGCGGTCCTGACTCTGGGTCCGGCAGTGGCTGCTGATGCGGACCTGGCATGGCGCGTGGTGGCGGTGGCGGCGGTTGCCCTGATGCTGGACGGGGTGGATGGCTGGGCTGCGCGCCGGTCGGGCCTGTCGAGCAAGTTTGGCGCTCGTTTCGACATGGAAATCGATAGTGTTCTGGCGCTGATCCTGATGCTGATCGTGCTGTTGACCGGCAAGGTGGGGTTGTGGGTGATCCTGCTGGGGGTGATGCGCTATCTTTTTGTGGTGGCGATGTGGATCTGGCCCTGGATCGACCGGCCGACGCCGCCGCGCTATAGTGGCAAGATCGTCTGCGTGGTGCAGATCTCGGTTCTGATCGCCCTGATCGCGCCGGTGGTGGTGCCGCCGGTGGCCCCGCTGTTGGCGGCGGCTGCGCTTGGGTTGTTGATCTGGTCCTTTGGTGTCGATCTGCGATGGCTTTGGCAGCGACGCCACGCATGAGATTCGGATTGGGTTTTGTGCTGCGGCTGGTCGTTGCGACCCTGATCCTGCATCTGGTTCTGATCCAGCCCAATCATCCGGCGGCGGCGACATGGGCTGCGCTGCTGCTGTTTCCGCTGGAACTGCCGGTGATCATTGCGCTGCTTTTGGCGCTGCCGGGGCGGGCGAACCTGTTTCGTACGCTGCTGATGCTGGTGCTGGTCATCATCTTTGTGCTGAAGGTGGCCGATTTTGCCACCTTCGTGGCTTATAATCGCGGATTTAACGCGGCTACCGACATGGGCCTGATCGATGCGTCATGGCGGTTGACGTCAGGCGCGATCGGGGTGCCGCTGGCGCTGTTGGTGGCTGTTGTAGCCGTGCTGTTGCCGCTGGTGGTGGCGGCGCTGATCTGGTGGGCGACGGGGCAATGGGCGCGCGTTGTGCCGCCTGAGCGGATTGCCGGGTGGTGGCATGGCGGGTTTGCGGTTGTCGCGGTCCTCGCCGGGGCGGTTGCCTTGGGCGAGATTGGCCAGTCGATGCGCCGCTGGCAGATGCCGTTCGATCCGCCGGGTGCGGCCTTTACCGCGCGGCTGGGGTATGAGCGCGTGGTCCTGTATCGCACGACGATGCGCGATCTGGCAGCGTTTACGGCTGCCGCGCAGAATGATCCGTTCAATGATGCAGCCCCGCTGCTCGACCTGATCGGGGGCCGCGATGTGTTGATGCTTTATGTCGAGAGCTATGGCAGGACGAGTTTTGACAACCCGCTTTATGCCCCGACGCATGGGGCGACGCTGGCCGCTGCGCAGGCGGCGTTGGCGGAGCATCCTGATATTACGGTCCGCTCTGGCTGGCTGACTGCGCCGATGGTGGGGGGGCAAAGCTGGCTGGCGCATAGTTCGGTCGCGTCAGGTCTGTGGATCAGTGGCCAGACCCGCTATCGCACCTTGATTGCCAGTCCGCGCCGGACCCTGTTTCAGATTGCGACCGACGCCGGGTATCACAGTGCCACGCTGATGCCTGCGGTGACCTATGACTGGCCTGAAGGCCCGCGCATGGGGTTTGAGACGATCCTTGCTTCGGGTGATCTGGGCTATGCGGGGCTGCCGTTCAACTGGGTCACGATGCCGGACCAGTTTACCCTTGCCGCCTATGACCGCCTGCTGGCCGATCAGCCGCGCGAACGCCCGCTGTTCACGCAGATCGCGCTGATATCATCGCATGCGCCATGGGTGCCGGTGCCGGAAATGATTGCCTGGGAGAATCTGGGAGATGGCACGGTGTTCAACGAGATTGCCCAATCGGGTGAGCCGCCGGATGTGGTCTGGCGGGACCGGGACCGGGTGCGCGAGCAGTATCGCCTTGCCGTTGATTATGCGTTGCAAGCGGTGACCGGCTATGCCCTGCGGCAGGTGGATGATATGCCGCTGCTGATCATTCTGGGCGATCACCAGACCGCGAATTTCGTGTCGCAGAGCGAGAGTTTTGATGTGCCGATCCATGTGATCGGACCGGCGGAGGTGGTGGAGCATATCGCAGGCTGGGGATGGACCCCCGGCATGGTCCCTGACCCGGACCTGACCGCATGGCCGATGGACAAGTTTCGCGACCGGTTTCTGGCCGCGTTTTCAAGTGGCGCGCCGGAGGGGACGACTTACGTCAGCCCTTGACCGCGCCGGCCATGATCGCCCGCACGATCAGCCGTTGTAGCGCCAGAAAGCTGAGCAATGCCGGGACCACGGCGACAAGGCAGGCTGCCGCGAGAAGCTGCGTTGTGGAGGCGCTGGTCGAGCCGGCGAAGTTGAAGATTGCCACGGAAATCGGCAACTGCCCGTCGCGCGTCAGCAGGATGAAGGGGATCAGGAACTGTGACCAGCCCATGATCATGTTGAGGATGAAGGCCGAGGCGAGGGCCGGTGCCGCGAGAGGCAGGGTGATCCGCAGCAGGATTTCCAATCGGCCACAGCCGTCGATGGCGGCGGCCTCTTCCAATGCCAGCGGGATCGCGTCGAAGCCGGTCTTGATCAGCCAGAGCGAGAGCGGCACGCCAAGCGCCATGTAGAGGGCGATGACGGAGCCGTGCATTTCGAGCAGGCCGAGCCGGTCCATATAGCGGTAAAGCGGGATGATGATGACCAGCGGCGAGACCATCTGCACCGCAAGGATACCCACCATAAGCGCGTTTGAGCCCCGGAACCGGAACCGCGAGACGGCATAGGCGGCGGGGGTGGCGATCATCACAGCGCCGAGCGCGCCCAGCGCGCAGAGTTTGACGGCGTTGTAGAGGTAGAGCCCGAAGGCCCGGTCGGTGAGGATGAGTTTGAAATTCTCCCATGTCGGGTCCTGGGGGATAAAGCGGGCGGCGCCGAGATAGACCTCTTGCGGGGTGCGCAGGGCCAGCGAGACCAGCCAGGCGAGGGGCATGACGAAGATCACGGTGAGCAGGATGGCCCCGATATAGGTCGCGATGTCGCCAGCGCGTGTGTTCATGTCGGTGGCCGCCGTCGCATCAGGATGCGCAGATAGATCAGGGTCAGCGTCATGCTGATCGCGAGCAGGATCACCGCAAGGGCGGAGCCACCGCCGAGATCGTAGCCATAGAATACGGTGTTGAAAATGTGCAATGACAGCACTTCGGTTGCCCGACCGGGGCCGCCGCCGGTCAGCGCGAGGATCGTGTCAAAGGTGTTGAGCGTCTGGATTGTGACGATCACGGTGTTGACCAGCAGCGCGCCGCGCATTTGCGGGATGGTGATGAACATGAACTGCGCGGGCGGGGTGGCCCCGTCCACGGTCGCGGCCTCGTAGAGTACCGGGTCTATTGCCCGTCGTGCGGCGTAAAACACGATCATCGAGAAGGCGGTCCCTTGCCAGATATTGGCGATGACGGCCGATATCATGGCGTTCGACGGGTTGGAGAGCCATGCGACCGGGGCCAGCCCGATGAGCCGCAGGGTGGAATTGATCGCGCCGAAGGGTGCCTCGGAAAACAGCAATTGCCAGATGAGTCCGTTGGCCACGCCGGGGATGACCCATGCGGCGAGCACGATGATTTTTAGCACGGACATGCCGCGCAGGCGCCGCGCCTCGCCGTGGATCAGCAGCAGCGCGATGCCGAGCCCGGCAAGTTGCAGTCCCAGCACGTTGAGAAAGGTAAAGATGCCCGTGGTTTTCAGGATGCCGCCGAGGCTGTCACCGCCCAGCATGTCACGGTAGCTTTGCAACCCGTAGTCAGTGACCGGGCGCAGCAGGGTAGCGTCGCTGAAGCTGAGCCGGGCGACATCGAGGACGGGCACGATATAGACCACGCCCAGCAGCAGCAGAACCGGCGCAAACCAAAGCCAGACGCGCCGGTTCTGCAGCATCTGTGCGCCTCAGAGCCGGGCGTAGGCGGCGTCGACGGCCTCTGCCGCGGTGTCAAGCGCCGCTTCGGGTGTTGCGGCACCCGAGAGGACATCGCCCAGCATGATCTGGAACTGGTTCGAGATCTCGGGGTAGATGGCGGCGTCGGGGCGCGAGACACCGTTGACGAGGGCGGCGGCAAAGGCGTCGTACTCCGGGCCGTCGAAGGCGTCATACTGGTCGTAGATCGCGGCAGAGGTGGGCAGCAGACCCTGAAAGGCGATGCCTTCGGTGGCGTAGATCTGCCAGACCATTTCAGCGCAGAGCCGGACCTTTTCCGGGTCATCGGAGAAGGCGCCGATGGTCCAGCCGCCGGTGCCTGTGGCGCGTTGGTCGGGTGTGGGGCCGGGCAGTTCCGAGAGCTCCCAATTGGCGAAATCCTCAGGTGCGAGCGTGCTGCGCAACTGTCCGTATTGCCAGTTCCCGCCGATGAACATGCCGGCGGTGCCTGCTGCTGCGGCGGCGTTGAATTCGTCGTAGTTGACGATGGAGGTCACGCGGGCGGGGGCGGCGCCACTATCGACGAGGCCTTTGTAATAGTTGATCGCGGCGAGGAGTTTTTCGCGGTTTTCACCTTCGTTGAACACGGGCCGTTCGTCAGCATCGACGATTTCGCCGCCCTGAGCCCAGAAGGTTGGGAGCCAGTCAAAGGTGGTGCCTTCCCAGCGGCCGCCGTTAAAGAGGATGCCTTCGCGGCCGGCGGCGACGGTGGTGAGGGCGGCCTCTTGCAATTCGGCCCATGTCTGGGGTGCCTCGGGCACGAGCGAGGTGTCGCGGTAGAGCACTTGCAGGCTGGTGAACCACCACCATGCCAGTACGTTGCCATCGGCGTCAGAGACGGCCTCGCGCACGAAGGGGAACATGTCGTCGATCTGTTCCTGGCTGAAATGCGCGTTCATCGGTTGCAACACGCCTTCGGATTTGAACAGGCCCAAGGCCGAGCTGTCGATCATCGCGCAATCGGGGCCACGCCCGGCGCGGACCTGTTCGAGCATGCGCGCCTGTTCCTGCCCGATCGCGTCGGTGGCCAGTTGCGTCTCGATCCGCCAGCCGGGGTTGGCGAGGATGAAGGTTGTGAACATCTCCTCGAACTTGGCGCTGGTGGCTGGGTCCGTGGAATAGAGGTCATAGGCGGTGAGCCGGAAGGTCATGACATTGGGCGCGTCTTCGGGGCCGACCCTTTCGCGCGTGATCAGCTCTTGCGAGAGGGTTGCGGTCGGGGCGGCCAGCATGAGGGCCGTGACGGTGAGGGCGAGGCGGGTGGGACGGGTCGGTGCCACGGGGGTTCTCCTTGTGGATGGGTCCGGGATGGTTGGGTCAGGGGCAGCGCAGGCCGGTTTCGGGATGGAAAAGATGGGCGCGGGTCATGTCGGGTTTGAGGTGGCCGGTTATGCCGGGGCGCAGCGTCACCGTGGCCGCATGGCGTACCCAGAGCGGACCCAGAGCCTCGGTCTGCCAGAGGGCCAGTGTTTCGGCGCCGAGCGGTTCGAGCAGTTCAAGGCGCGCGGGGAGGCTGTCGGTGGGGTCATCGAGCAGGGAGAACGCCTCGGGGCGCAAGCCAAGGGTGACGGGGCCGCGATGGCGGTGGTTGTCGACCGCCAGCCGCAAGCCGCCGGACAGGTGCAGCCCATCGTCGTGCAGCGTGCCTTCGGCGAAATTCATCGCGGGCGCCCCGACAAAGCCGGCGACAAAGCGGGTGGCGGGGCTGTTGTAAATCTCCATCGGGGCGCCGATCTGTTCGATCCGGCCGGCGTTCATCACGGCGACACGGTCGGCCATGGTCATGGCTTCGGTCTGATCGTGGGTGACATAGACGGTCGTCGTCGGCACCAGCGCGTGCAGACGCTTGATCTCGGTCCGCATCGACATGCGCAGGCGGGAGTCGAGGTTGGAGAGCGGTTCGTCGAAGAGAAACAGCCGGGGGCTGCGCACGATGGCGCGGCCCATCGCCACGCGCTGTCGTTGACCGCCGGAGAGATCGCCGGGGCGGCGGTGCATCAGGTCGGTCAACTCGAGGATCCGCGCGGCCTCGGCCACGGCGCGGCTGACCTCTGCGCGCGATGCGCCGCGACGACGCAGGCCGAAGCCGATGTTCTGGGCCACAGACATATGCGGGTAAAGCGCGTAATTCTGGAACACCATCGCCACGTCCCGCGCGGCGGCGCCGAGGTGATTGACGCGCTGTCCGCCGATGTCGATATCGCCGCTGCTCGCCTCTTCCAGACCCGCGATCAGCCGCAGCGTGGTGGATTTGCCGCAACCGGAGGGGCCTACGAGGACCACAAATTCGTTTGCGGCAACGTCGAGGTTGATCCCGTCGACGGCAGCCGGTCCGGAGTCGAAACGCTTGGTCAGGCCATGCAGCCGGAGCGTCACGCCGTGGCTGGTTTTATCCGCGGGGATTGGGTCGGTCTGTGTGGTCATGGTCTGCACATTCATTACGCAAGCATAGCCGGAACTCACTGCAGGTCCACAGCTTCGCGTGAATTGATCTGCTGCACCTTGCTTTTGCGAAATACTGGCTGATATTGCGGCAGATGTCGCATGCGGAGCCCCCGGAGCAGCCATCGTGTCTTGTCAGGTATTCGGCTGCTTTGCGACTGGCCGTGACGGCTGCGGTGCTGTTTCTGCTCTGGCAGATCGCGGATGTGCAGGAGGTCCTGACGCTGTTGTCGGGGGTCGATCTGCGCTGGCTGCTGGCGGCGCTGTTGACCGCGCATCTGCAGATCATTCTGTCGGCGCTGCGCTGGCGGTTGACGGCCGGGCAGTTGGAGCAGGTGCTGAGCCGGGGCGAGGCGATTGGCGAATATTACCTGTCGCAACTGATCAATTTTACCGTGCCGGGGGGCATATTGGGCGATGCGGGGCGCGCTGTGCGCCAGCGCCATCGCGCCGGGTTGGCCCGCGCGGCGCAGGCGGTGGTGATCGAGCGGATGGCGGGGCAAATCGCCCTCTTTGCGGTAATGTTCGTGGGATTTTTCGCGGTGGTTCTGCTGCCCGGTGGGTTGGTCCTGCCGGGCTGGGTGGGTGATCTGGTGCTGTGGATCGCGGGCGTGGTTGGCGCGGTGGCGATTGTCATTCTGGGCCTGCGGCTTGTCCCGGGGATGGCGTCGCGCGTGTCGGTCGGGTTTGTCCAGGCTGCGCGCAGGGCCCTCTTTGCGCGCGATGTCTGGGTTTGGCAGGTCGGGCTGAGCCTGCTGATCGTCGCCTGCAACCTTGCCAGCCTTGCGTTTTGTGCGGCGGCGACGGGGACGGTGTTGCCTATGGCCGCGGTTTTCACGGTGCTGCCGCTGGTCCTGACGGCGATGCTGATTCCGGTTTCGGTGGGTGGCTGGGGCCTGCGTGAAGGTGCTGCGGCGGCGATCTGGCCGGTGCTGGGTGCGCGGGCGGAGGCCGGGATCGCGGCGAGTATCGTGTTTGGTATCGTCATTCTGGTGGCTACGTTGCCGGGGCTTTGGGTGCTGCTCAGGCGGATGCGGCGCGACCGCGGGGCTTTGTGACCGGCCAGTATTGCCGCGCGGCGGCCAAGGCCAGTTGCAGCGCCAGACCGGTGCCGATCATCGCGGAATCCAGCAACAGGTTTTGACCGGTTTCGGTTTTGACCGTCTGGATCGCGAAAGCCAGAACGGTGCCCAGCGCAAAGACCGGGAGCGATTGCCGCCCAAGCAGCGCAAAGGGTGCCGCGAGGCGCGACTTTGCCCAGAGCCGCAGGAATGGCAGGCTCGCCAGAAAATAGGCCAGCGCCAGAATGTGCAGCAGACGCGGGGCGGTGAGGTAGGTCTTGTTGAATTGCGTCAGCACCCGCGACAGACCCGCGTCATCTGCTGCGGCCATGCCGCTGCGCATGAGTTCGCCAAAGGCGGGCCAATTCATCCACAGCGCGGAGAAGAGCACGAAACCGCCGCTCAGCCATTGCATCCAGCGCCGCTGCGGCAAGAATTGGCGGCCCTGTTTGGAGGCCAGTCCGCTGAGCAGACCGATGACGAAGATCACCTGCCAGCTGAACGGGCTGAGAAACCAGCCGCCTTCGATCGGGTATTTGGGCAGGTTGAGCCGCCAATGCCCGGCTGCCGCCCAAAGCAGCAGCGAAATGATGAGCAACGCAACGGGCCAGCGCAGGGCGGCCCAGAGCAGCAGGGGCAGCGCCAGCAACAGCACCAGATAAAGCGGCAGGATATCCACATAGCCAAGGTGATGCGACATGAGCGGGATGCCGATCACGAAGCCAAGCGGATCGGTCACCAGCACCCAGATCCCGTGTTTGCGCATCATCTCATGCGCGCCGAACCATTTGGCCGCTGCTGCCGCGATGCCGATGGCCACAACGGTAATCAGGATCTGCACGAGATAGATCGACCAGACCCTGCGCAGGATGCGCGCCAGCCCGCCCCAATAATCATGCCGCCGGAAATCGTCGCCATAGGCCAGTCCGGCAGCGACACCCGCCAGCAGGACAAACCCCTCTGCAGCGTCGGAGAAGCCGAAATTGCGGCTGGTCAGCGCCTCGAACGCGTTATGCGGCGCGTGGTTGATGAAGATCATCACGAGGGCGATGCCCCGGAAGACGTCGATGCGGTGATCGCGCGTGCCGGGCAGCGCCGGGTATGTGTCAGCCACGGGCCAACTGCCCTTTGCCGGGATGCGCGCCGGGCGCCGGAGTGTCGCTGTCGTGCTGCCAATGCGCCAGTTTGCGGGCGCGTTGTTGCATCACCGGGCTGGGTGAAAGATCTTCTGGCGTGGCAAAGAGCCAGCCCTGGGCCGGGCGCGAGGACCATGCGATGATGAGCGGTGAAAGCAGCATCGGGAGTGCGACGGGCAGAAGCCAGAGCAAAAGCCCGGGCGACATGGCCATGGCCAGTGTGAGGCCGAGCAGACCCGCCGTCACGATCCAGTAGCTGTGCGCCCAGGCCTGACGCAGGCCCAATTGGCTGCTTTGGCGATTTTGTGCGGGCCAGCCAGCGTCACGGCCAAGTAGCACCTGCAACACCGCGCGCACCTGAAACATCAGCAGGATCGGGGCGATGAGCGAGGAAAAGGCCAGTTCAGCAAGGACCGAGGCGCTGGCCCGCAGGGTGCCGCCAAAATGGCGGACGCGGCCACGCAGCACCGCATCGGTGCCGATCAGCAGCTTTGGCAGGATCAGCAACCCAAAGATGCCGATGAAAAGCCCGACCGCGAGAGCGGTTTCGGTGGGGTAGATGAGCGGGACGGGCCAGCGTGGGACCGGAAAATAGAGCGTTTGCGATTCGACTGCGGGTGCGATGATGCTGGTCAGCAGGAAGCCGAGCCAGAAGACCGAGACCACATAGGCCAGAATGCCCTGAACAAAGACGAAGCGGCTCCACCCTGCGAGGCCGCTGGCGGTGAGCAGCCGCGCGTGCTGCAGGTTACCCTGACACCAGCGCCGGTCGCGTTTGGCATGGTCGATCAGGGTGGCGGGCCCTTCCTCGAAGCTGCCGGTAAGGTCGGTATCGAGCCGCACGGTCCAGCCCGCGCGGGCCAAAAAGGCTGCCTCGACATAGTCATGGCTGAGGATCGGGCCGCCGAAGGGTGGGCTGCCCGGGATTTCGGGCAAACCGCAGCTTTGCGCAAAGGCGCGCATGCGGATGATGGCGTTATGCCCCCAGAATGGCCCGGTTTGACCCTGCAGCAAGGCCAGACCGCGCGCAAAAACGGGCGAATTGAACGCGGCGGAGAACTGCATTGCGCGGGCGAAACGCGAGCGGGCGTTGATTGTCTGGGGCAGGGTCTGCAGGAGACCGAGTTTGCGGTCGGCCTGCATCCGGCGGACCATCTCGTGCATTGTCGCCCCTTCCATCAGGCTGTCTGCATCAAGGATGATGGCGAATTCATAGGCGGCGCCGGAGGTCTGGATGAAATCCTCGATATTGCCGGCCTTGCGCCCCCGGTTGTCGTCGCGACGCCGGTAGAATATCCGCCCCTGACCGTTCTGGTCGCGCAGGAGCCGCAGATACCACAGCCGTTCCCGCGCGGCGATTACCGGGTCGCGGGTGTCGGAGAGGATGGCGAAGTCGAATTGACCGGCAAGACCAGGGGCCGCGAGCGAGGCATCCATTGCAGCGATGCGCGAGAAGGTGGCAATGGGGTCTTCTTCGTAGATCGGGACGATGACGACGACCCGCGTGGCAACAGGCGTGACAGGCAGGTCGGTTGGGGCCTCAGGTCCGACGGCCAGCCCCAGCAGGGCCTGTGAGGCCCCCCAAGCGAGCCAGAAGGTTGCCACAAGCAGAAACAGACCTGCGAGGATTTCGATCAGGCTGAGTCCATCTGCCGCCCCGAACTTGAGGAAAAATACGAAAGCGGCGATGGCGGCCGCGATCGAGACGCTGATTGCGGCGAACCGGATCATCAGAATGCCGCCGCTGAGGCGCGACGAAACCGGCATATGTTACTGACCTGTCCGCTGCGCGAATGCGCCCAACAGACGCAGCATCAGGCCCGGCTGAGCGGACCGGTCGCCGTGCAATGACTGCCGCGGCACGGGCAGGGGGGCGATGGGCGGCGCGCCGAGACTCGTCACGATCGGTTCGGGATCAATCTGGTCTGCTGGCATCTTGTCATTCATCGACTGCGATCCATTGATTGAGCCAGATTTCCGACAGTTTTCGGCCAAATCCCGCGATATGAGCCGAAAGCTCTACGATACCATCAGAACCTGCAGTGACGTCAACAACCAGCCGCCATATGTCGGTGCCTTCGACCTTTTCGAGAGTCGCATAAACTAGCTCTCCTCCCGCGACCGAGACGACGGGGGCGACTTCGGTCGTCTCGTCGGGGCCGAGGCGGGACAGGAGCCCGCCGGTGAAGTCGATGACAAATTTGCGTTCATCTGTGGGCAGTTCGACGCCGGAGACGCCGCCGATACCGGCGCGGGTTTCGGAGATATGGGCGAGGTCTGAACCCGGATCGAGGGGCAGATCGCCCCAGCGCAGAAGGTAAGAAAATTCGCGGCTGTGGCCTGCAGTGATCGTCCCTTCGGGGATGAAATAGGCGACGATGTTGTCGTTGATCTCGAGGTCGGTCGGAATCTCGACCAGCCGGACGAATCCCGGACCCCAGTCGCCCAAGGGCACGACATCGAGCGAAGGCCGCCGGTCATAGCGCGCACCGGCGTCTTCATAACTGGAGAAATCGCGGTCGCGTTGGTGCAGCCCGAAGCTGAGCGGGCTGGTTTCGGCGAAGTAAGACCCGGCGAGGCGGGCGGGGTTGTTGAGCGGCCGCCAGATGACATCGCCGCCGGGTTGCACGATGCGCAGGCCGTCGCTGTCATGGACCTTGGGCCGGTAATCGTCAAAACCGGCGCGGTTCAGCCCGGAAAACAGGAACATCGAGGTGAGCGGCGCGATACCGAGTTCGGTCACTTCGGCCCGGAAAAAGAGCCGCGCGGTCACCTCGATCTCGGTCACGGTGCCGGGGCGCATCACCATGCGGTAGGCGCCCGACACGCTTGGCCCGTCGAGCAGGGCATAGATCGTGACGATCTGCGCATTCTGCAGGTCGCGTTCGAAGTAGAAGCGCGAGAAGCGGGGGAATTCTTCGGGTGCGGGTCCGGCGGTGTTGAGTGCCAGACCCCGCGCGCTGAGCCCATAGCGGCTATCGCGGCCTAGCGCGCGAAAATAGCTGGCGCCGAGGAAGGAGATCACCTCGTCAAAGCGGGCAGGATGGTTAAGCGGTGCGTTGAGCCGGAAACCGGCGATGCCGGGAAGTTCGGCGTCGGCCGGGACCGCTTCGGCCAGACCTTCGAGATATTCGAAATCGGCGGTGCTGAAGATGACAGGCATGCTGATCCCGTCCTGCACCTCGAACAGGGTCACGGGGTCACCAAAAAGCCAGCCGGTGTGGAAGGCATGCAGCCGCCAAGGGCTTTCGCTGTTGGACCACAGCGCACGGTCGTTGCGAAAGCGGATCAGCCGGTAGGCATCATAGTCGAGGGTGCCGAGAAAGCCCGAAGGGCGCACGGCGGGGGCGTAGTTGCGGCTGGCATTTTCGCGCGCTTGGTCCGTCAGAAGGTCAAAGCTGAAGGCCGCGGCCTCTTGAGCATGGGCAAGGTTGGCCGATCCGAATGCTGCAGCTGCAACACTGCACTGCAGAAAGAACCGCCTGGAAAGCCGGAAGTCAGGGGTGTCCGATCTGGGGGAGGGGAAAGTGGCCACACTCAATTCAAGCGCCTTTTCAATGGCATCAATACCGAGTCTGCCGTTTCTCGATCTACGAATCTCTAATGCTGCTGTGCAGCAATGCACAAGGCCAACCTTGCCCGAAACCGTGCGCAGGCGCTGAACTGCCGCTTGGTTGCGCAGGCAGGGGTGAAACTGCCGGTTCAAGCGATAGGCAATGCATTGCGGGCAGGCCCCGGGCGTCAATGCGAAAAGATAGCCGATCAAGCGAACGGATCAAGCCGCCATGTGATTTGCGGGCGGTAGAGCGTGGTTGATAAAGATGCGGCGCCCCTGACTGAACAAGGGCGCCGCGTGAAATGTCGCCTTTTGCGGATCAGACCTGCATGTCGAAGCGGTCTGCGTCCATCACCCTGGTCCAGGCGGCCACGAAGTCATGCACGAAGGCGGTCTGACTGTCAGAACTGGCATAGACTTCGGCCAGTGCCCGCAGTTGCGAGTTGGAGCCGAACACCAGATCGACGCGGGTGCCGGTCCATTTCAGCGCGCCGGTAGCGCGGTCGCGGCCTTCGAACTGATCCTCGGCTTCGGATGTCGGCTTCCAGACGGTGCGCATGTCGAGCAGGTTCACGAAAAAATCGGTCGTGAGCGCGCCGGGACTGGTGGTGAAAACACCGTGCTGCGTGCCGCCGTTATTGGTGTTGAGCACACGCAGGCCGCCAACGAGGGCCGTCATTTCTGGCGCCGTCAGCGTCAGGAGTTGCGCCCGGTCGACCAGAAGCTCTTCTGCCGAGACGGTGAATTCGGTCCGCAGATAGTTGCGAAAACCGTCGGCCACGGGTTCGAGCACGGCGAAGCTTTCGACATCGGTCTGTTCTTGAGTGGCGTCAGTGCGGCCGGGGGTGAAGGGCACTTGCACGTCATGGCCGGCTGCCTTTGCCGCCTGTTCCACCGCAGCGCAGCCGCCCAGCACGATCAGATCGGCAAGGGACAGATGCTTGCCGGTCTGCCGGGCGTTGAAGGCGGTCTGGATGCCTGCGAGCTTTGCCAGAACCTGGGCCAGTTGGCCGGGCTGGTTTACCTCCCAATCCTTTTGCGGGGCCAGACGGATGCGCGCGCCATTGGCTCCGCCGCGTTTGTCGGACCCACGGAAGGTGGAGGCGGAGGCCCAGGCGGTGGACACAAGTTGCGCGGTTGTCAGGCCGGAATCGAGCAGTTCCGATTTGAGTGCGGCGATGTCCTGTGCGTCGATCAGTTGGCAGGTCACGGAGGGGACCGGATCCTGCCAGATCAGCTCCTCGGCCGCCACTTCGGTGCCGAGATAACGGCTGCGCGGGCCCATGTCGCGGTGAGTCAGTTTGTACCAGGCGCGGGCAAAGGCATCGGCAAAGAGGTCGGGATTGGCGTGAAAGCGCCGTGAGATGGCCTCATAGGCCGGGTCCGCTTGCATGGCGATATCGGTCGTGGCCATCATCGGCGCGTGGCGACGGGTCGGGTCATGCGCGTCGGGTACGGCATCGGCGGCGGCGCCGCCTTTGGGTGCCCATTGCTGCGCACCGGCGGGGCTGCACACCAGTTCCCATTCATGGCCAAAGAGCGTGTCGAAATAGCTGTTGTCCCACTGGATCGGGGTGGGGGTCCATGCGCCTTCGAGCCCGCTGGAGGTGGTGTGCACGCCTTTGCCGGTGCCAAAGGCGTTAGCCCAGCCAAAACCCTGTTCGGCGATGCCTGCCCCCTCGGGTTCGCGTCCGACGAGGGCCGGGTCACCTGCGCCGTGGGTTTTGCCGAAGGTGTGGCCACCGGCGATAAGCGCCACGGTTTCCGCGTCATCCATCGCCATGCGGGCAAAGGTTTCGCGGATGTCGCGGGCCGAGGCGATGGGGTCAGGGTTGCCGTTCGGCCCTTCGGGGTTGACGTAGATCAGGCCCATCTGCACGGCGGCCAGCGGGTCCTCAAGGCTACGCTCGCCGGTATAGCGTTTGTCGCCAAGCCAGGTGTCCTCGTTGCCCCAGTAGATATCTTCTTCGGGTTCCCAGATATCGTCGCGGCCGCCGCCAAAGCCGAAGGTCTTGAACCCCATGGATTCAAGCGCGCAGTTGCCGGTCAGGATCAGCAGATCGGCCCAGGAAATGCTGCTGCCATACTTCTGTTTGATCGGCCACAGGAGACGACGCGCCTTGTCGAGGTTGACGTTGTCGGGCCAGCTGTTGAGCGGGGCAAAACGCTGCGATCCCGAGGATGCGCCGCCGCGCCCGTCGCCGGTGCGGTAGGTGCCGGCGCTGTGCCATGCCATGCGGATGAAGAAGGGGCCGTAATGGCCGTAATCGGCGGGCCACCAGTCTTGCGAATCGGTCATCAGGGCGTAAAGGTCTTGTTTCAGCGCGGCCAGATCGAGCGATTTGAATGCTTTGGCATAGTTGAAGTCACGCCCCATCGGGTTGGACAGGGTGGAGTTCTGGTGCAGGATCCGCAGATTGAGCTGGTTCGGCCACCAGTCGCGGTTGGACCGCGCGGCAAAGGTGGCATGTTTGACCGTCCCGTGGATCACCGGGCATTTGCCGCCGCTGGCATTGTCATTTCCGTCCATGCGTCTCTCTCCGATACTGGCTGCAATAGGGATATGCGCGGGCTTTTGCGATGGTTTGGTTATGTGGCCGGTCGCCGCATCCGCCGATGAATTGCCTGGGCCTGCACATTTACGATCATTGTCTAGCAAAGTTCTGCGATTAGTTTAAGCAGGATTTTCTGATTGCAGCGATAAGGTGGCGTTATGGTCAATCTTACGATCAAACAGTTGCGCTATTTCGAGGCGCTGGCCCGGCTGGGCCATTTTGGCCGCGCGGCAGAGGTCTGTTCGATCTCTCAGCCGGCCTTGTCGATGCAGATCAAGGAGTTGGAAGAGGCGCTGGGCACAGAATTGTTTGAACGATCGGCCCGGCAGGTCCGGCTGAGCAATTTTGGTGAGGCCTTTGCGCTGCGTGTCCGCGATATTCTGCGGTCGGTCGATGATCTGGGCGAACTGGCGCGGGCGTCGCGCGAGCGGCTTGTCGGGCGGTTGCGGATCGGGGTGATTCCGACGATTGCGCCCTATCTGCTGCCGACGATCATCGGAAACCTGACCCGCAGCAATGCCGATCTGGATATCCATGTCCGTGAGACGCTGACCCCCCGGCTGATCCGGGAGTTGACCGAAGGACGGCTGGATACGGCGATTGTGGCGCTGCCGGTGTCGGAGCCGTCGCTGACGGAGGTGGAGCTGTATTCAGAGAGCTTTGTGCTGGTCCGGCCCGGTGAGGATGCAGGCAAGCCAGTGCCCGACCGGGAGATGCTGCGCGAAATGCGCCTGCTGTTGCTGGAGGAGGGACATTGTTTTCGCGATCAGGCGCTGTCGTTTTGTGCGATGCATGCGGCACAGCCGCGCGAATTGCTGGATGGCAGTTCGCTCTCGACACTCGTGCAGATGGTGGGGGCTGGGCTCGGGGTGACGCTGATCCCTGAAATGGCCGTCGCTGTGGAGACACGTTCGGCCAATGTGGCGGTGGCGGCGTTCAAGGAGCCGCAACCGTCGCGCCGGATCGGGATGATCTGGCGCAAGACAAGTCCGCTGAGCGAGCAGTTGATGCAGATAGCCGAAGTTGTCCGCGACTCCGCGCTGAGCCTGCGGGCACAACATGCGGCGTTGCGGCCCTGACGGGCCAGCGCTGCATTATCTGCAATGATATGTATTGGCGGCGGATATCGGACCGGCGCGGGCTGACATGACAGCCTTTGCGTGAATCAATTGGAGGATGTCATGCGTCTTCCGCCGAGGTGCGTGGCCGCATGCGCCTGTTCGTGATCTACGGCATGAGCCGTTCGTCTTTTGGCATGAACTGACGCAGCAGGCCGTTGGTGTTCTCGTTGCTGCCACGCGGCCTGTGCGCGTGAGGATCGTCCGAACCAGATATCGATCTTCAGGCGGCGGGCCAGTTCGGGGTGGCAGGCCATTTCCGACCCACGATCATAAGTC
>Ga0105053_10001162_pt1 | contig 42063 bp, 30 predicted proteins | sample BON01_FD_78093 | JGI IMG/M metagenome (GOLD analysis project Ga0105053, IMG submission 78093) | Freshwater microbial communities from Lake Bonney liftoff mats and glacier meltwater in Antarctica - BON-01 | ecosystem: Environmental > Aquatic > Freshwater > Ice > Glacier meltwater | place: Lake... | reverse complement strand
TCTCCAGTTGGATAATGTCGTGCTGGTTAAATGCGGTAATAGCGACCGCAATGGCCTTCATTTGCTGACCATATTTCGGGCCGAGAGTTTTGAAATTGGGTTTGATTTTTTTAGTCACCATACCAGTGGTGTCGGTGATAAATTCAATCACCTTCACATTCACTTCGCTAAGGATAAGATCAGCTACCTGCTCCACCTGGCGTTGCATCTCGGGATACGTTATAGGCACGAGTATACGTTGCAATGGCTGGCGTACCTTGAGGTTTTCTCGCTTACGCAATGACAATACCAACGAGGAAATGTCCTGTGCCAACTGCATACGTGCTTCTAGGTCGCTATCAATCTGACTGGTATCTACTGTCGGGAAAAGGGTTAAGTGAACCGATTCTTCCTTCAACCTACCCGTCATGCCGTTCAAATCGCGGTACAATTGTTCGGCGTAGAAAGGGGCGATGGGCGCCATTAACTGACCAATCACCTCCAAACAGCGGTATAAAGTCTGATAGGCACTTATTTTATCGGTATTGTATTCGCCTTTCCAAAAACGACGGCGACACAAACGTACATACCAATTGCTGAGGTGTTCATCTACAAAACTTTGTATGGCGCGGGCAGCGCGGGTAGGTTCATAGGTCGCATAACTGTCACCAACTTCCTGAATAAGCGTGTTCAACAACGACAAAACCCAACGGTCGATTTCTGGCCGTTCGTTCAGTTTGAGGTCAGCTTCGGCGTATTTAAATGTATCGATATTGGCATAAAGTGCAAAAAAGCCGTAGGTATTGTAAAGGGTGCCGAAAAATTTGCGTTGCACCTCCTTAATTCCTTCGACATCAAATTTGAGGTTGTCCCATGGTTGGGAGTTGCTCACCATATACCAGCGGGTCGCATCGGCGCCATAGGCGTCAAGGGTTTTGAACGGGTCAACGGTATTTCCCAATCGTTTCGACATTTTATTGCCGTCTTTATCGAGTACCAGGCCGTTTGAAATAACGTTTTTATAAGCTACAGAATCAAATAGCATCACAGAAATGGCGTGTAACGTAAAAAACCAGCCACGGGTTTGATCCACCCCTTCAGCGATAAAATCGGCAGGATATAGGCCTTTGAGTCTGGTTAGCGCCCCCTCTCCGCTGCCAAGGGCCGGGGAGAGGTCAAAGGGGTAATGATGCTGCGCATAAGGCACCGCTCCTGAGTCGAACCAAACGTCGATGAGGTCGGTTTCGCGCCGCATGGGTTCACCTTTGCTACTCACGAGTACCACGTCATCCACATAAGGACGGTGCAAATCATCGATGTTAGCAGGGTTTTGTATGCCAGCCGAAGTTGCTTTTTCCATTTCGGATTTCAACTCGGCGATGGAGCCTATACAAATGCTTTCGCTACCGTCGGCGGTACGCCATATAGGTAGGGGAGTGCCCCAGTACCGGCTGCGGCTAAGGTTCCAGTCGACTAAATTCTCTAGCCAGTTGCCAAAACGACCGGTCCCCGTGCTTTCAGGTTTCCAGTTGATGGTTTTGTTGAGGGCCACCATACGCTCTTTGAAAGCGGTGGTACGTACAAACCACGAATCGAGTGGATAATAAAGAATAGGTTTATCTGTACGCCAACAATGTGGGTAGCTGTGTTCGTAGCGTTCAATTTTAAACGCCTTGTTTTCAAGTTTGAGTTTGAGGGTAATTAACTCATCCACGCTCATATACTTGCTGAGGTTGGGGATGATGTTTTTCAGCTTCTCCTGCTGCTCGGTCAGTTCTTTCTCTTTTTCGGCGTCGTTGAGGTAGGCTTCTTTTACAAACTTGCCTGCTAAGGGGAAAATAGGGTCGGCTACTTCGGCGGTAAAACGCCCAGTTTTATCGACCAGCGTTAAACTGCCGATGCCGGTTTGTTTGGCTACGCGAAAATCGTCGGCACCAAAACTCGGCGCAATGTGAACGATACCAGTACCATCTTCGGTGGTAACAAAGTCGCCTAAAATAACCCTAAATGCATCGCCATCTGTAGGTTGTGCATAGGGGAGCAGTTGTTCGTATACCAATCCTTCGAGTTTTTTGCCATTTAAGGTGGCCAAAACCTGAAAAGGGATCATTTTTTGCCCAGCCTCATAACTAGCCATTGCTAATTCCGCTGCATCGGCTTTAAAGTGTTTTGACAATAAATCTTTCGCCAGTACCACGGTTACGGGCAGATGGGTGTATGGATTAAAGGTCTTGACAACAACATAATCGATCTTGCCTCCCACGGCCAAGGCGGTATTGGAGGGCAAAGTCCAAGGTGTGGTAGTCCAAGCGAGAAAAAAAACATCGGTATCCAACCCCTGTCCGGCTAAATTTTCAATTTTCAATTTTGACTTTGGAAGTAGTCGGAATTGTGCCACTGCCGAAGTATCCTTCACGTCGCGGTAGGTTCCTGGCTGGTTTAGCTCATGCGAACTCAAACCAGTGCCTGCGGCCGGTGAATAGGGCTGAATAGAATAACCTTTGTAGAGCAAATCTTTTTCAAACAACTGCTTTAGCAACCACCAAACCGACTCGATATAGTCGTTTTCGTAGGTCACGTAGGGGTCTTTTAAGTCGACCCAATATCCCATTTGCTCGGTCAGTTCTTCCCACAAACCAGTGAATTCCATCACATCCTGACGGCAAAGGCGGTTGTACTCCTCGATCGAAATCTTTTTACCAATATCATCTTTGGTGATGCCGAGTTTTTTCTCCACCTGCAGCTCAATGGGCAAGCCGTGTGTATCCCAGCCTGATTTGCGTTTAACCTGCTTGCCCAGCATGGTCTGGTAGCGACAAAAAATATCTTTAATTGCTCGCGCCATCACATGGTGAATGCCGGGAATGCCATTGGCAGATGGTGGCCCTTCGTAAAACACAAAAGCAGGCGCTCCAGCCCGACTTTCGATGCTTTTTTCGAATATGCTTTCGTTTTTCCAGAATTGGCGGATGTTTTTATTTACCGCACTCAGGTCAAGCTGCTTGTGTTCGGGATATTTATTGGTTTTCATGAATCGGTTTTGCTGGCAGCTGAAATTAATAAGCCGCGTTTATCGCGTTTATCGAACTTCAACAAAAGCGAGGGCAAAATTATCAAATTAGCGAACATTGCAACCAATAATGTGGTACTGGTCATGATGCCAAGCACGATGGTGCCACCAAAATTGGAAGCAGAAAAGATAATGAAGCCAAAAAAGAGGATGATACTGGTGTAAAGCATGCTTGGGCCTGTTTCCCGTAGCGCCGTAATTACCGTGCGGCGGATGTCCCAATTGTGCCGTTCGAGCTCTTGTCTGTATTTGGTGAGGAAGTGTATGCTATCATCAACGGCTATGCCGAAGGCAATCGAAAAAATGAGTACAGTGGATGGTTTTAAGGCGATGCCTAAGTAGCCCATAGCTCCCGCCGTGACCAACAAAGGCAAGGTATTCGGTATCATCGAGATGACAATAATGCGCCAAGAACGGAACAAACCACCCATTATGAAAGCAATCAAACCAAAGGCAAGGGCTAAACTGCTGATGAGACTGTTGATGAGGTAGTTGTTGCCTTTTAGGAAAATAAGACTACTACCGGTATAAATTACTTTGTTTTGGGTGCCTTCGTAAATGCTGTCTATTCGCGGCTTTACCTCTTCAAATAAGTCACGCATGGCATGGGTGCCAACATCCGACATACTCATGCTAATGCGTATCAGTCGACGGGTGCTATCGGTTAAGGAGCTAACTGCTGTACTGGTGCCAGTTTGCGAACGCATGAGATAAGGCAGTACAAAATTGCGTTCCTGACTGTTGGGTAAGCGGTAATAGTCGGCGTTGTCGTTAAAATACGCCTGATTTGCCGCCTTTATTACTTCAATAAGCGAAATGGGTTTGGCAAAATTGGGATATTCCTGAAAGATGGCTTGAACTTGCTCGGCTTTCTGCAATTGCATAGGCGACTGTGCACCACCTTTTCGACCAGTATCGATGAGTATCTCAAAAGGCATTACACCTTTGAAGTGTTTTTCAAAAAACTTCAAATCCGTATATACCCTGTCGTGTTTGGGGATGTCATCGACAATAAAGCTGAGGGCATTTAGGCGGGTCATTCCCAATAAGGCAGTAATAAAAATGCCTGCTGTAACGGCGAAAACAGTCTTGCGGTGATCCGTACTTAAGCGGATAAACCAATTAATGATGTCGCTTACCTTTTTGTTCTCGAGATGTTGGATTTGTTTACGCTCTGGGGCTGGTAGATAGCTAAAAACCGTAGGTATCAGGACAATCGACACTACAAACACCAACATAATACTCACCGAAACCACTAAGCCAAATTCTCTGAGTGTGGTGCTGTCGGTAAGATAAAACACACCAAAACCAATGGCGGTGGTGGCGTTGGTTATAAGCGTCGCAATGCCAATTTTTTCGATGATGCGCCCAAGGGCTTTGATTTTATTGCCGTGTTTGCGGAATTCATTGTGGTATTTATTCAGCAGATACACACAATTTGGAATGCCTATCACCACGATTAACGGTGGTATCAAGCCCGTGAGCATGGTAAGTTTGTAACCCAACAAATGAATCAAGCCCATCGCCCAAATGGCGCCAATAATTACGACCAAAACGGAAAAAAAGACCGTTGAGAAGGAGCGGAAAAATAAAAACATGGCGACCGCCGTCACCAATACAGCTAGCACGCTGAATAAGCGGAGCTCATCTGCAACCTTGGTCGCAAAAATGGTTCTTATATACGGAATACCAGAGTAATGCATTTCTACATCATGCTGAATACCAAAAGCATCTACTACCTTTTCGATGGCTTTAACTGCATCTACCCGCTGTGGTGAATTCAGTACAGCTTTGTTGAAGCTAATGGCCATCAATGTGGTATTCGTTGCCCTATTTAAGAGTATGCCATCATACAATTTGTTGTTGCTTAGCGCAAAAGCAATGGCATCCAGCTCATCTTGATTTTGAGGTAAGCGGGTTACAATGGGTTTAAAGTCGAAACGGCGGGTGGCGGAATTTTTTTGCAACGCAGGTAGATTGGTTATCGAAATAACCTCCTGCACCATGGCCAGTCTACCCACCTTTTCGGTGAGCTTAGCCCAATCGTTAAAAAACTCGATTTGAAATAAGTCGTCTGTCTGAACTCCTACGACCATGATATTGCCATCTACCCCGAAAGTTTGGCGAAATTTCTCGTAGGCAACAAAATCAGGATCGTCGGCAGGGATGAGTTGGGTGCCTTCATACGACATTTTTACCTGCACCGCATTCCACAGCATAAAGCCCGTTGTCAGTCCTAAAACGACCAATAACGTTAACCTATTTCTCAGAATTAGTCGTGCCAGCTTAACCCACATCTGTCTTAAAAATTGCGTAAAGATACAAAGCCGCTCCCCCGCTGCCAATTACAACTTGTTACATTGTTCTTGGGAGGCGTTTTAAAAAAAAAAGCTGTTTTCCTAAAAAAGAAAACAGCCGTTGTAAAAAGGAAGTAGTGTTTAAAGCTTCGAAACAATTTTCTCGTCGAGCGGTGAAACAGCCGATGGGAAGACTTCTATGAGCTGACCTTTTTCATCAAGCAGGAATTTGGTGAAATTCCAACGGACTTCAGCATCTTTCACGCCGTTCAAATTTTTGTTCATGAGCCACTGGTAAAGTGGGTGACGTTTGTCGCCTTTAATGACCACTTTTTCGGCCATTGGAAAACTAACGCCGAAGTTTTTTTCACAGAATTCGGCGATATCTTTCTCCGAACCAGGTTCCTGACCACCAAAATCGTTGCAGGGGAAACCAATCACGACCAATTTGTTGCCGTACTTCTTGTGTAGCGCCTCCAAATCTTTGTATTGTTTGGTATAGCCACATTCAGAAGCTGTATTTACCACCAATATTTTTTTTCCTTTGAATTGGGCAAGTGTCATTGATTTGCCATCGATAGACTTAAAGGTATAGTCGTAAACCGACTTAGCAGGAGGAGTAAGCATGATAAATAGATTGAGAATCAGGGTGTATAACATGATTTAGGTATTTAAAAAAGAGTAACACCTGCTGGTGCGGCTTTGTTCATTGGGACGAATTACTTTGGCTATTGGTAGGGCATACTCCCCCGCGTAGTAGAGCCGCTGCCAAGCCCACCTATCAAACCAAATACGACGAAATAGAAGTTTTTGATTTCCTTCCTTACATATTCCGGCGGTACTGACCGCCAACCTCATACAATCCGAGGGTAATTTGCCCTAGCGAACAATATTTGGTGGCTTCCATGAGTCCTTCGAACACATTGCCGTTTTGTATGGCCACTTCTTGAATTTGACGAATCATTTCAGCTGATTTCTCGCCGTTTCGTTCGCCCAACAGGCGCAAAGTCTCAATCTGCGCTTCTTTTTCTTCAGTGGTTGCACGAATTACTTCCTGCGGCAAAATGGTAGGAGAGCCTTTGCTGCTCAGAAAAGTATTAACGCCGATTATGGGGAGCTCGCCGGTATGCTTTTGCATCTCGTAATACATCGACTCCTCCTGAATTTTGTTGCGCTGGTACATGGTTTCCATGGCACCCAATACACCACCCCGTTCGGTAATGCGGTCAAATTCGGTGAGAACGGCTTCCTCTACCAGGTCGGTGAGTTCTTCGATGATGAAAGAGCCTTGGTTGGGGTTTTGGTTTTTCGCCAGTCCCAACTCGTTGTTGATGATCAATTGTATGGCCATGGCACGGCGTACCGATTCTTCGGTAGGCGTGGTGATGGCTTCATCGTAAGCATTGGTGTGTAACGAATTACAGTTGTCGTAAATCGCGTACAATGCTTGCAAGGTGGTGCGAATGTCGTTGAAGTCAATTTCTTGGGCATGCAGCGATCGCCCGCTGGTCTGGATGTGGTACTTCAGCATCTGACTGCGGTCGTCGGCTTTGTATCTCAGCTTCATGGCTTTGGCCCAAATGCGACGCGAAACCCGGCCTATCACCGAATATTCTGGATCGGTGCCATTACTAAAAAAGAAGCTGAGGTTGGGCGCAAACTTACTGATGTCCATGCCACGGCTCACATAATATTCCACAAAGGTGAATCCGTTGGCGAGGGTAAAGGCGAGCTGCGAAATCGGATTGGCGCCAGCTTCAGCGATGTGGTATCCGCTGATGGAGACGGAGTAGAAGTTGCGCACATTGTGGTCGATAAAAAACGACTGCACATCTCCCATCAAACGCAACGAAAATTCAGTGCTGAAAATGCAGGTATTCTGGGCTTGGTCTTCTTTTAGGATATCGGCCTGCACGGTGCCACGAACCGAGCTAAGCGTGCGGGTTTTTATCTGGGTGTACACATCGGCAGGCAATACTTGATCGCCAGTAACACCCAGAAGCATCAAACCTAAGCCGTTGTTGCCTTCAGGTAAACTAGCTGCATTGTACTGAGGGCGAGCTGCACCTTTGGCTTTGTAGATGGCGGTGATTTTGGCTTCCACCTCTTTTTCGAGGCCATTTTCTTTGATGTACAGCTCACATTGTTGGTCGATGGCTGCATTCATAAAAAAGCCAAGTAACATAGGCGCCGGACCGTTGATGGTCATAGATACCGAGGTGGCAGGGTCACAAAGGTTAAAACCGCTGTAGAGTTTTTTGGCATCGTCGAGGCAACAAACACTTACGCCTGAATTGCCAATTTTACCGTAAATATCGGGACGGTAGTCTGGGTCGTTGCCGTAAAGCGTTACCGAATCAAAGGCGGTACTTAGGCGTTTGGCAGGCAAGCCCAGGCTTACGTAATGGAAACGTTTGTTGGTGCGCTCCGGTCCGCCTTCACCAGCAAACATACGTGTAGGGTCTTCATTTTCGCGTTTAAAAGGGAACACACCGGCGGTATATGGGAATTCACCGGGTACATTTTCTTGGAGATTCCAGCGAAGGATGTCGCCCCAAGCTTTGTAGCGCGGCAGACTGATCTTCGGGATCTGGAGGTGCGAAAGGCTTTCGGTGTGGGTTTTTACTTTGATGTCTTTGCCACGGACTTGATAGCTATATTCTGGGTTTTTGTAACGAGCAATTTTATCACTCCAACTTTCCAGTATAAGTTTGTTTTCGCCAGCCAGCTTGCGCTCAAGTGTGGTGTAGTTTTTTTCGAGGGTCTGGATGGTGGTTTCCAGGTCGGCATCAATTTCGCCAGGTTTGCTGAGGCCTGTGAGGGCATTTACCGACTCCCGCATGGCGTATAACTGCTGGGCGTAGGTTTGTTGTTCTTCTACCCATTGGTCGTATTGGTGGATGCTCTCCGTGATTTCGCTGAGATAACGGGTGCGGTGTGGTGGGATGATGTAGATTTTTTCGCTCTGTTCACGACTGGCAACGATGCTTGTTTCAAGCGGTGCATGGGTTTTCGTTACAATGCGCTCGATAACTGCTTTGTAGAGGCGGTTCATGCCCGGATCGTTGAACTGACTGGCAATGGTGCCAAATACTGGCATGGTGGCTGGGTCTTCGGTCCATCGTTGGTGGTTGCGCTGGTACTGCTTCTGTACATCGCGTAGCGCATCTAGGGCGCCCCGTTTATCGAATTTATTTAGGGCGATGAGGTCAGCGAAATCGAGCATATCGATTTTTTCAAGCTGGGTGGCAGCACCATATTCAGGTGTCATCACATACAAACTCAAGTCGCTGTGCTCAATGATTTCGGTATCGCTCTGGCCAATACCGGAAGTTTCGAGTATAATAAGGTCGAAGCCAGCTGCTTTGGTCACATCTACGGCATCTTGCACGTATTTACTCAAAGCAAGATTGCTTTGGCGTGTGGCTAGCGAACGCATATATACCCGCGGGTTGTTGATGCTGTTCATTCGAATGCGGTCGCCAAGCAAGGCGCCACCCGTTTTCCGTTTTGAAGGGTCGACAGAAATTATGGCGATGGTTTTGCCTTCCTCCATGTTTCCGTTGGTTGAAAAATCGACTAAAAAGCGGCGGACGAGTTCGTCGACTAAAGAGGATTTGCCCGCACCACCTGTTCCGGTAATGCCCAGTACAGGCACCACTTTGGTATTTGAATCAGTCACGTGCATGGCGCGTATGCTGTTGCGAATGGTGGCATACAACGCTGGGCTATTTTCTGCAGTACTAATGAGGCGCGCAATGGCGAGCGGGTCTTTTTCGGCGATATTTTTCAGCTCGCCGTTGAGCGAGGTGCCGGTGGCGAAATCACAATTTTCGAGCAGGTCGTTGATCATACCTTGCAAACCCATCGAACGGCCATCGTCGGGTGAATAAATGCGATTAATGCCGTAGGCTTGCAGTTCTTCAATTTCCGAAGGCAAAATGGTACCGCCGCCGCCGCCAAATAATTTGATATGTGGCGCACCTTTCTCCCGCAGCAGGTCGTACATATATTTAAAAAATTCTACATGCCCGCCTTGGTAAGAGGTGATGGCAATGGCCTGGGCATCTTCCTGAATGGCACAGTTAACGATTTCAGCCACTGAACGGTTGTGCCCGAGGTGAATAACTTCGGCACCCGACGATTGTAAAATCCGCCGCATAATGTTGATGGCGGCATCGTGGCCATCGAACAAAGAGGCTGCGGTTACGAGTCGGATGTGGTTTTTTGGCTGGTATATTTTGATTTCGGCCTGCATAGGTGCTGCTTTGGGGTCGACAAAGTTACAAAAACAGCCGCTCTCTCTGACGGCAAATCCAGCGATTTCGGTAAGGGCTGTCGATTACGGCGCTAGACTTAGGCATTTGGCAGGTTTTATGACCTAGTTTTCGATTCCGTCGCGGCTGTAAACCCAACTTTATGAAAACCCCTTATTTAGTTTTAGGTTTGCTCGGCCTGTTAGCTTTAAGCACTTGTAAAACGCCCCAACAGCAAATAGACCGACAAACTGCCACCGAAATCGATATTTGTCCCGTTGAAAGGCGCAACGGCTGGCGCTGGAAATACAAAGTAATTGCAGCTGCGTTCACCGCCGAAAGCTTCAAAGGGGGCTGGGTTGGCTCCTATGACTTCTCGTTTTTCTTCGCTTCAGCGGCTCAAAAGAAAAATTTTCATTTGTGCAGTTCGATAGCCAACGTAACCAGGCTATGGTCGTGGCGGTTAATTCCTTCAAAACGGTTGAAGTGCCTGCGGTGCGTAATTGTTTTGGTGTGCCTATTCAGTACGAGCAAATTTTTCCCGGCGCAGTGCATCTTCCAGCACGGAAACGGGCGTTTGCTTATCGGTTGAACTAACCCCGACGCCAATACACGTTTTGCGCCCACCGAAGGTTTTATAGCACTACCAAAGGATATTAAATAGTAATGGACATCAGCAGCACGTAGGCACGGCCTTTAAATTACCTGCAAATTTAGGTTACAACTTTTTTTGTGCGGGTGAAGTAAAAGCCACAGTCAACACCATGAACAAAGGCATGATTTATCTGAAAAAGGATTTAGATAACGAAACACGTCTTATTTTGGTGGCCGTCGCGACTCGTTTGATGCAGCGCATGCAGTAGTTTGGAAGTTTTGGAAGAGAGGCAGTCAGGCAGACACAGCCGAGGTTTATCCCGGTTTCAATTGTTTTTTTTCGCGGGCGGTAAGTATCTCGGTAATACTTTCGAGTAAGGCGATATAACGGGTTTTCCAGTAGTCGATTTCAGCCTTGAGATCCTCTTTGCTTGGTTCTGCGGCAATACTCATACGTGGGTCATTGCGGTACTCGGGCCTTTGCAGCAATTCATCCAGAGGGTCGTTGAGGATGGCGCCAATTCGAATGATCATGGCCAAATCTATATCTACACTTTCGTATAGATTGTAAAGTGTCTGACGACTGACTTCTAATTTGTCAGCTAATATTTTATGTTTGATTCCGTGTGTAATTACGGCTTTTCGGATGATTTCACCGGCGTGTGTCATGTGCCCAAATTGGACAGGCCACTATACAAATTGATTTACATTTTAGTAAACATGCTATACAAAAATGTAAATCTGCTAATTTTAATTCAACCGCCGAGAGGCAGGGCTTTTCCTTTTATTTGACGGCCAGCAAAACGTGCTGGTCGTCTTTTTTTTAATATGCCCGACTGTTGTTTTTTTCGATGTAGTTGATGAATGCTTTGTTCACCACTCGGTTACCGCCTGGGGTAGGGAAATTGCCGCTGAAATACCAGTCACCACTGTGCTCTGGCGTAGCCAGATGCAGATTTTCGATGGTTTGAAAAATGATTTCAACCGGAATATCGATGTCCTCGGGCTTAACAATTTCAGCAATTTTAGTCGAAATCTCTGCATCGGTAAATGGTGCGTAGATTTTTTTTACGTGATTCACCAGATTGTCATCCGGCATTTTCTCTTGGCTTTTGCAGAGCAGGTAAACGTCGTTGATCAGGTTCCACTGCCCGCTTTCTTCGAGTAACTGAATGGCTGCTCTAAAGGCAACAAACTCACCCATACGCGACATGTCAATACCATAGCAGTCTGGATACCGGATTTGCGGTGCAGAACTGACAATGACAATTTTTTTCGGCTTCAGCCGACTGAGTATTCGAATAATGCTTTGCTTGAGTGTTGTTCCTCGTACAATAGAGTCATCAATGACCACCAATTTGTCTACGCCGGCTTCGAGTATGCCATAGGTGGTGTCGTATATGTGGGCTACGAGGTCGTCGCGTTGGTTGTCGTTGGTGATAAAGGTGCGCAACTTGGCATCTTTAATGGCTGCCTTTTCAACCCTTGGCCGGAGGTTGAGCAGGGCTTGAATTTTGTCGGGGTCGTAATTGCCCTTCATGGCCATTATTTCCCTCGTTTTTCTTGTGTTCAGATAGGTTTCTATCCCTTTAATCATGCCATAAAAGGCGGTTTCGGCAGTATTGGGAATAAAACTAAATACGGTATGTTCCAAGTCATTTTGAATGCTTTCCAGAATTGCGGGCACCACCAATTCACCGAGTTTTTTCCGCTCATTGTAGATGGCATAATCGCTTCCCCGCGAAAAATATATACGTTCAAAGGAGCACTGGGTGAGTTTTTTTGGTTCGAGTACGGGTACAATTTCCCAATCACCATTGGCACGAATCACAAAAGCATGTCCAGGTGGTATGGGTTTAATTTCGTCGAGCGAAACATTAAATGCGGTAGCAGCAGCTGGTCGTTCGGAGGTTACAACAGCAACTTCAGCATCTACATAATAATAGGCAGGGCGTATCCCGTTGGGATCACGCAGTACAAAAGCATCGCCGTGACCCAATAGGCCGGCCATGGCATAACCGCCATCCCAATGTTTGGAAGCCCGCTGTAAAATGCGTTGTATATCTAGATTATCGGCAATAAGCTGTTGTGCTTCCGTTTTGCTGTAGCCCTCGGCCAAGTATTTCTCGAAGCGTTCGATACTTTCTTCGTCGAGAAAATGTCCGATTTTTTCCATGACGGTGACCGTATCACTTTTTTCTTTTGGATGTTGCCCTAGCTCTACCAATTGGTTGAAGAGGGTTTCTACATTGGTCATGTTGAAATTGCCAGCAACGACCAGATTACGCGTCTTCCAGTTGTTTTGACGTAAAAAAGGATGGCAATGTTCTATGGTGTTTTTGCCGTGGGTTCCGTAACGCAAATGGCCCAAAAGGAGCTCACCCAAATAAGGCAGCTCTTTTTTCATGCGATTCACATCGTCGAAAATGGCTGGGTTATGCCTTTTTGCTTCCTCAAAATTGCTGTATACCCGCTCAAAAATTTCTTTGATGGCTTGGGGGTTTACTGAGCGTGCTCGGCTGATATAACGCTCCCCTGGAGCAGCATCCAGTTTGATGACCGCGATTCCGGCACCATCTTGGCCCCGGTTGTGCTGTTTTTCCATCAATAAATACAGCTTATTTAAGCCGTAAAAGGGGGTACCATAGTTTTCCTGATAATAAGAAAGAGGCTTTCTCAGTCTGATAAGTGCAATACCACACTCGTGTTTGATGCTGTCGCTCATGCTTGGCCGGGAAGGAGGCGTAAATTTACAACAATTCAGACCGATTTAGGTCGTTATTGCTGCATATGCTCCTTCCCTGAACCAAGAGCGGGGCAGCTGAGTTCAAATTATAATAGCTTTGTGTTTATGCAGCGACGGAGTTTACGATTGGTTGTTTTTTTGGGTTTGATGGTTTTGACGAGCCACGCCCAGGTTCCTGTGGGTCAATGGCGGGTGCATTTGCCCTATGCCTATGGGACTACCGTCGAAAAGGCGGGTATGAAGGTGTACTGCGGTACGCGAAATGGACTGTTTTATTACGATACCGAAGACAACTCCATCAACACGCTCACCAAAGTGCAGGGATTATCGGACGTAGACATCACTTTTCTCAAATTTTCGGTCGAATATCAAACGCTGCTCATTGCCTATCGCTCCGGCAAACTTGATCTGTACAAAAACGGTCGTTTTCAGTCGTTCGATGCTATCAATCGCGCCAACATACCCGGCCTGAAACAAATTAACCACATCCACCTGCGTGGACGGTACGCATATCTCAGCACTTCTTTTGGCATAGTCGAATTCGACCTGCAGCGGGCCGAGTTTCGCAATACCTTTATCATTGGCAGAGAAGGCACACGCTTGCCAGTAAATGCACTTACCAGCGATGGACAAAACTTTTATGCCGCCACCGACTCGGGGATGCTCGTAGCAGAATTGGCTGCACCCAACTTATCGAACTATAATTTTTGGATACAAGAACCACAATGGGGCGATAGAAAAATTACGCATATCGCAACTTGGCGCAATGCGGTTTATACCATAGGTGCAGATTCCTTGTATGCTTGGGACGGCACACTTTGGACAGGCCGAGTTATTAACCCGGGATTTGATAATACCAGTTTACATGCAGGCAAAAATCACCTCTTACTGACCAATACTTTTCGAGGAATTGCCATGGATACCCTAGGAGCTTTGTTGTATCCACCTTCCCCCAACTTCGAGGCATCACCCGTACAAATTTATTTCGAAGAGCCGCAACTTTTTTATGCGGCAGATGCGTTTAATGGTTTGATTCGCGGCGCATTTGTAAGCGAACGTTTTTTGCCGAATGGCCCCTACACAGCGCGTTCCTTAAAACTAAGTGCAGGAAAAAATGGCCCTTTGGTTGCAGCCGGTAGTTTGGGCGAAGCATGGTTTAATTTGTACATACCAGATGGCGTTTTTCAATTTAAAGATCAACAATGGGTTAATTATAACGCTCGACTAACGCCAGGCCTCGATTCAACTTTTGACTATGTATATGCCGTAAGCCATCCTACAGAAGATAAAATTTATCTGCTTCCTTGGGGCAAAGGGGTGAAAGTATTGACGAACGGGGTGGTAACAGCAACCTACGACGCGACCAATTCAAGTCTTGAATTTATACCAGGTTCTATCAATCAGAATACCGGAATAGGCGATACAAGGGTAGGTGGTCTCGACTTCGACAACGCAGGTAATCTCTGGATGAGCAACTACGGCGCGAGTAGCCCAATTTCGGTGCGTCGTACCGACGGCAGTTGGGAGTCGTTTAATCTGGGACAGTATACCGATGTGAACGATATGCTCGTGGATGATTTTGGCAATAAATGGGCTAGAATGCTCACCGGAGGGGCGGTTATATTGAATAGCGACAACACGGCTTTCAGATTTATCGGCACCGCCGAAGGCCAAGGCTTTTTACCTTCCCCCAATGTGAATTGTATGGTAAAAGACCAAGAAGGAGCCGTTTGGGTTGGCACGAATGAAGGCCCTGTTGTTTTTTATAATCCCTCTTCCATTTTTAGAGGTCCTTACAGTGGCAGTCGAATTAAAGTGTTGCAAGAACAGTTTGTCGGGTTTTTACTCGGACAAGAAGTCATCAATGGTATAGCAGTAGATGGCGCCAACCGCAAATGGTTTGCGACCAATTCAGGAGCATGGCTGTTCAGCAGCGATGGCCAGCAACAAATTCATCATTTTACAAGCGAAAACAGCCCTTTGCTGTCGGATGTGGTGTTGTCGATCGCCATCGATCCTAAAACGGGTGAAGTATTTATGGGTACCGATAAAGGTGTAGTTAGTTTCCGTGGTACAGCAACAGCAGGTAACGAAACGCATACCGATGTCCAGGTATTTCCAAATCCTGTCCGCCCAGAATTCGATGGCTTAATCGCTATCAACGGCTTGTACACCAATGCATTTGTAAAAATCACAGATGTACAAGGTAATCTGGTGTACCAAACCCGGGCCGACGGTGGTCAGGCGACTTGGAATGGTCGCGATTATAATGGCCGCAAAGTGAATACGGGGGTGTATTTTGTGCTGAGTTCTGATGCTTTGGGGCAGGATACCTTTGCTGCTAAAATCCTATTCATCCAATAAATTATGCTGCATAAAGTCAAGGCGATTGTGCTCCGTACTACCCGGTACAGTGAGACCAGCGTTATCGCCCTGATGTATACCGATTTATTTGGCATGCAGTCGTATATGATTAATGGTGTACGCAAACAAAAAGCGAAAATTACCGCTGGCATGCTGCAGCCTTTGTGTTTGGTAGATGCCGAAGTATACCACAAAACCCAAGGTGATATCCAGCGTTTAAATGAATTACGGTTAGAACCGGTACTCAATGGCATACTCAGCGACCCGAGTCGTGGTGTTGTTGCGATGTTTGCAGCCGAAGTGCTCACCCGCGCTATACGTGAGGAAGAGGGGCAGCAGGAGTTGTTCGACTACCTAAGTCACCATATTCAATTGCTTGATATTCACCCGCAACCCCTTTTTGCTTTGCTGCAATTGTTATTGGGTTTATCGGCCCGACTGGGTTTTCAGCCCGAAGCGCGCGGTGCGGGTGGGAATTGGTTGAACCTCACAGAAGGGCGTTTTGAAGCACAGCGCGACCAACGTTCGGCCTATGCCCGCCCGGAAAGTGCGGATCAGATTGCCGTTTTGTTAGATCAAAGGTTGCTCAACAAGCTAGAAGTAAAGCGGAATACGCTGAGAGATATGCTGCTATTGTACCAATTGCATCTGCCCGGATTTAAGCCACCCAAGGCAACCGATATGCTCGAAGAGTTGTTTTTTATGGCTTAGAGGTCATCGCAATCCCTTTTTTCGCAAACTAAGTTGTTTTATTAAGTTAAAATTTTAGTAAAGTATCGGCCAATAAAAGGTAAGCCGTTGTGTTATTCTTATTTTCGGTCAGAGTTTTGTCTTATGGAAATTGTTAAACGTTATCGCTGGTGGATAATCGCCGGAACTGCCGGCCTGGTATTGGCATTTACTTGGTTTTGGTCGGGTGACGAACAGGCTGCTGTAGAGATAGTTGCAGAAGTTAAGCGGACTGATTTTAGTTCGGTAGTCGTGAGTTCGGGCGAACTGATTGCTAAAAACTCTGAAAATATCGATGGGCCGGAAGGTTTAAGGCAAGTCGGCATCTGGCAGGTGAAGATACAAGACCTGATAGCTGAAGGTACAGTGGTAGAAGAAGGGGAGTATGTTGCCGCTCTTGACCAGACCGAAATAAGCGGTAAAATTAAAGATACAGGCGCAGAACTCGAAAAGGCAGAATCTCAATTTCTACAAGTAAAACTGGATACCACACTTACTTTGCGTGGTGCGCGGGACGAGATTGTGAACATGGAATTTAGTCTCAAACAAAAACAACTTACCCTCGAACAATCTCGCTTTGAACCACCTGCAATCATCCGCCAAGCGGAACTGGATCTCGAAAAAACGCAACGGGATATGATTCAAATACGGGAAAACTATCTCGTAAAAAAGCAGCAGGCAGAAGCTAAAATGGCAGAAGCAGGCGCCAATCTGCAGCAGATAAAAAATAAAATGGATAACCTGCAGCGTGTTTTTGGGGAGTTTACCATTAAAGCACCTAAGGCCGGAATGGTCATATATATGCGCGAATGGGGTGGGCAAAAAAAGAAGGTGGGCTCCACCATCTCTCCCTGGGATCCGGCGGTAGCTACCTTGCCCGACTTGCGTTATATGCTCTCTAAAACCTATGTGAATGAAGTTGACATTCGCAAATTGGCCACCAACCAAATGGTGAACATCGGCTTGGATGCCTTTCCCGACCTCAAATTGAGGGGTAAGGTTACCCAAGTTGCCAATGTAGGTGAACAAAAAGGCAATACCGATAGCAAAGTATTCGAAGTGGTTATAGAAGTACTGGAAACCGACACCAATGTTCGGCCAGGTATGACGACCAGTAACCGCATCTATACCAAAACGATAAAAGATACTCTTGTGATGCCGTTAGAAGCCGTTTTTAACCAAGATAGCCTCACTTTTGTATACCGGAAAAGCGGCTTGAGCATCGAAAAAGTGCAAATAGCTTTAGGCGATGCCAACGAAAATGAAGTGGTTGTAACAGCCGGCTTAAAAGAAGGCGACAAAGTGTTACTGAGTGAACCCGTTGGTTACAAAGAAAAATCCTTTGTGCTGTTAGATCCGAAAGCAAGTCAACCCCTTGCCAACGTCAAACCTTGACTAAAGCACGTTTACTCAGCAATTTGAGCATAGCCGTCAATGCTTTGCTAGCGAATAAAATGCGTTCGGCGCTCACAGCGCTCGGCATTATTTTCGGTGTGGCTGCTGTAATTGCGATGTTGGCCATCGGAAACGGAGCGCAACAAGAAATTTTAGAGCAAATACGCTTGGTTGGTGTGAACAATATTGTCATTAAACCTGTGCTAGAGCAAACAGAAGGCGATCTAGAAGAAAACACCGGCAAGGTCGAACAGCCGAAAAGATTTAGTCGCGGACTAGACATGGCGGATGCCCAGAGTATCCGCAAATTTGTGCCGACAGTTTTGCAGGTAAGTCCAGAATTGATTTACGAAACTGATGTTATCCGTGCAGGCATCCGCCGGAGCTCTCGTATTGTTGGGGTAGAGCCCAGCTATTTTGAAATCACCAACCTCGCCTTAAAAGAAGGGGGGCATTTTACCGAAGAACAGCTTTACAAAGGACAGGGCGTCTGTATTATCGGAGCGAGCATTCGCAAGAAGTTTTTTACGAACGAAGATGCTGTGGGTAATTACATCAAGGTAGGCAACCATTGGCTGCAAGTAGTGGGCATCCTACAAGAAACCTTGGTATCGGAGAAGGCAATCGAAAATCTGGGAATACGCGACTATAATATGGATATCTATGCGCCCATTAAAACCGTGCTAGGGCGTTACATCAACCGGGCATCGGTGCTTGGCGGTTCTAGCGATAACACCTTTTTTGTAAATGGTGGCATGGTCAGCTTCGGTGGCGAGGAAGAAGGCGATGGCAAAAAGAAAGCGCCTAAAAACTACCACCAGCTCGACCGTTTGGTCGTACAGGTAAAGGAATCAGAGGCGGTAACCGCAACCACTGAGGTGATATTACGTATGCTCAAACGCCGGCACAATGAAGTCGTTGATTTTGAGATAACTATACCCGAACAACTCCTCAAACAACAGCAGCGGACCAAAGATATCTTCAATATCGTACTTGGTGCCATCGCAGGAATATCGCTGCTAGTGGGAGGAATCGGCATTATGAATATCATGCTGGCATCGGTATTGGAGCGAACACGTGAAATAGGTACGCGCAGGGCATTGGGTGCAACCCAGCAGGATGTAATTAGCCAATTTATGTTTGAAGCGGTATTGATTTCGCTGAGCGGCGGCTTCATCGGCATAGTATTGGGCGTGAGTATGGCTTATGGTATTGAATTATTTACCGACATACAAACAATTATCTCTCCCTTGTCCATCTTGTTATCCTTTGGTGTTTCGGCTGCTATTGGATTAATATTTGGCATCACACCTGCCCGGAAAGCGGCTCTCCAGAATCCGATTGAATCGTTGCGTTATGAATAAGTTATTGTGTATTGGTTTGTTTTTTTGCTACAGCATGAGCTCGGCTCAAAGCATCGAACGTTTAAGTCTGAAAGAGGTCATCGGTATCGCCCAAATGCGGTCGCCTGCCTATGCACGGACCAAAAATAACTTCGAAAACAACTATTGGCGCTATAAAAATTATCGAGCGAGCATGTTACCCGCTCTTAACTTGAACGGCACGCTCCCCAACATCAACCGCAGTATTGAAAGGATTACCTTGCCTGATGGTAGCGATGCATTTGTAGATCGTTCCTTGGCCACAAGTGCGGCGACGCTAAGCATCGACCAGAACTTGCCGCTAACAGGTGGCCGTTTTTCGGTGCTAACGAGCTTGCAGCGGATTGATTTATTTGGCGTAAATGCCAGCACATCCTTTTTAAGTACACCGATATCTGTTAGTTACTTTCAGAATAATATTTTTTACAATGATTTCTATTGGCAGAAAAAGATAGAACCACTGGTTTTCGAAGAAGCGCGCCGAGCATATACAGAACAGATGGAAGACATCGCTTTGCAAGCAAACAGACTCTTTTTTGAGTTGTTGTCGGCCGAAAATAACTTCCGACTCGCCGAAATCAACCTGGCCAACACCGATACACTCTATAAAATCTCTAAAGGGCGATATGATCTCGGGAAAATTGCAGAAAATGATTTACTGCAAATTGAACTGTCGCTGCTTAATGCCCGCAACCGGGTAGCAGAAACCTCGCTAGACCAGGAGTTACGTCGACAGGATATCAAACGATTTTTGGGCATCCCCAATCAAGAAAAGGTTGCCTTGATTGTGCCTGATGATGTGCGCTTTTTTGAAGTTAATCCTGCAAAAGCTTTAGAAGAATCTCGCAATAACCGGCAAGCCGTATTACAATTCCGACGCCGCCGACTCGAAGCAGAACAACAGTTGGCCCGTATGAAAGGGGATAATGGGGTGCAGGTAGGCGTTTCGGCAAATTTCGGGCTCACACAAAGAGGTACTTTGCTCGGTAGTGCCTATACCAATCCACAGGACCAGCAAAACGTTGCGCTCACCGTAAATGTACCCCTCATTAATTGGGGACAGAATAAAAGTCGCATACGTATGGCCGAAGCCAACCGCGAATTGGTTGAGGTAGATGTGCAGCAGGAAGAAATCAACTTTGAGCAGGAAATCATACTTCAAGTCATGCGCTTTAATATGCTCAAAGACCAGCTGCTCGTCGCCGCCAAAGCAGATACCATCGCCCAAAAACGATTTGAGGTAACCAAAGCGCGGTATGTTATCGGGAAAATTAGCATTACCGACCTCAACTTGAGCATACAGGAAAAAGACCAAGCCCGCCAAGCCTATATCCAGATGCTGCGTACCTATTGGAATAGCTATTACACCTTACGGCGATTGACATTGTTTGATTTTGACCAACAAACGAAGATTAATCCGCGGGGCGGGAGTTTACGCGGGGAGTAAAATCAAGTGGCAGATGTTGCCTTAGGCCATTTTACGCTTATTCAATAGTTTTTGGCAAGGTTCCGTGGCTAATCTCTACCGATTTGTGGCTGATTGTGGGCAGCTGGAAACCCATTTTCTGCGCCATGGGATTGCCTTTGTTGTCGCGCTTGACCACATATAGTATAAGTAAGTAGCTGGAACCATTGCGCGCTCAAAAGCACGCTTCAAATGAGGATTAAGCCCTTATCTTTGCCCTCGAAATTCAGCAGTATGTCCGATCACAAGATTATATTTTCAATGGCCGGGGTGAGTAAAACCCTGCCCGCCGGTAAACAAATCCTCAAAAACATCTACCTCAGCTTCTTCTACGGTGCCAAAATTGGTGTTTTAGGCTTGAATGGCTCGGGTAAGTCGACCCTCATGCGTATTATCGCCGGTATCGACAAATCCTACCAAGGCGAAGTTGTCTTTTCTCCAGGTTATAGCGTGGGTTATCTCTCGCAGGAACCCGATTTGGATGTCAACAAAACCGTGAAAGAAGTAGTACAGGAAGGGGTACAGGAAATCATGGATCTCCTCAAAGAATTCGACCAGATCAACGAGGCCTTCGGTGATCCCGATGCCGATTTTGATAAACTCCTTGCCCGTCAAAGTGAAGTGCAAGAAAAACTCGATGCAGCAGATGCTTGGACCATCGACAATCGCCTCGACATCGCCATGGAAGCTTTGATGTGTCCCCCTGCCGATACAAAAATTGGTCAGTTGTCGGGTGGCGAACGCCGCCGGGTAGCACTCTGCCGCCTGTTGTTACAAGAGCCTGATGTATTGTTGCTTGATGAGCCCACCAACCACCTCGATGCAGAAAGCATCGACTGGCTGGAGCAGCATCTCCGCCGGTACAAAGGCACGGTTATCGCCGTTACCCACGACCGCTACTTCCTCGATAATGTGGCCGGTTGGATTTTGGAGCTCGACCGTGGTGAGGGTATTCCTTTCGAGGGTAATTATTCGAGCTGGCTCGATCAAAAATCGAAACGCCTCGCCCAGGAAGAAAAAACAGAATCGAAACGTCAGAAAACATTGCAGCGCGAGTTGGAATGGGTGCGTATGACACCCAAAGCGCGTCACGCTAAATCGAAAGCACGTATCGGCTCCTACAATAGCCTTTTGAACGAGGATGTGAAAGAAAAAGAAGCCAAACTGGAATTATTTATACCACCCGGGCCACGTTTGGGCAATGTAGTTATCGAAGCAATCGGCGTGGACAAATCGTTTGGCGACCGCAAACTCATCGAAAACCTCAACTTCTCCTTGCCGCCAGCAGGTGTGGTGGGCATCATAGGTCCGAATGGCGTGGGTAAAACCACCTTATTTAAAATGGTTATGGGGCTCGAGAAGGCCGACAACGGAGCGTTTAATGTGGGTGACACCGTTCAAATAGCCTATGTAGATCAGGCCCACGATGGTTTGGAACTTGAAAAATCGGTTTTTGATGTTATCAGCGGTGGTACCGAGACCATGTTATTGGCCGGTCGCCAGGTGAATGCCCGAGCATATATCAGTAAGTTTAACTTCAACGGCAACGACCAAAGCAAGAAGATTAAAGAACTTTCGGGCGGTGAGCGTAATCGTGTGCATTTAGCAATGACCTTAAAACAAGGCGCCAATGTGCTGCTACTCGATGAGCCTACCAACGATATTGACGTAAATACACTTCGTTCTTTGGAAGAAGCCATCGAAAACTTTGCAGGTTGTGCCGTTATTATCTCCCACGACCGTTGGTTCCTCGATCGGGTGTGTACCCACATCTTGGCCTATGAAGGAGCGGGTGATTTTTATTACTTCGACGGCAACTACACCGAATACGAGGAGAACCTCAAAAAACGAAAAGGGGATGGAGCTGTACGGAAAAATAAATACCGCGACCTAAGCGGACGTGCGTAAATTACAGACGTTATGGGGCGTAAACAACTGCTTTCAGCCGAGGCTTGTCAACAAAAAATCAGACGCATAGCCTACCAAATCTGGGAAGAAAACTTTCAAGAGAAGGAGCTATTGCTTGCTGGTGTAAAAAACCGAGGGGTTCAAATTGCAGAACTAATTGGCGAAGAACTCCGGAATTTGTCGGGACTGAAAGTAGAAGTGACTTGGGTTCGGCTAAATAAAGACAATCCGGTATTCGATGAAATTACCATTGGCGTAAACCCCGCCGATTGGCAGAATAAGGTGGTGGTGATTGTAGATGATGTAGCACATACCGGTAAAACATTATTGTATGCCATCAAACCTTTTATGGCGTATACCTACAAACGTTTACAAATAGCGGTATTGGTGGATCGTGCGCACAAATCTTACCCTGTTCATGCTGATTTTGTAGGTATTTCTCTGGCCACTACTTTACAAGAAAACATAGCGGTTACCTTATCCAAGGACGGGGTAAAGGTGTATTTGCATTAGGTTGGGCAAAAAAAAACAGGCTATTGCCTGTTTTTACTTTCCTTTTTCGCTTTTTTATCAGCTCGTTTTTCTTTGAGGCTTTTGGAAGATTCTTTCTTCACCTCTTTCTGGACGGATTTTTCTTTTGACATAGCAGGATTCTTTCCCTAAAGTTGGGACATTTAACGCACAGCTACAATTGTTTTTTTCTAAAGAAAAACGCGGTCTTTTTCAACTTGATTACCCAAAGTTTGGTACATTCAAATTCTAAACCCCAGCAGTATATGAAAAAGGCAATGAAACCCGTTCTGGTGCTTGCGGCAGCATCTTTTATGTTTACTTCGTGTATGGGCAGTTTTGTCTTAACTAAAAAAGTGTACAATTGGAATGAGGGAGCGTCATCAAACAGATATGTCAATAATTTGGTGTTTTGGTTGTTGGCAAGTATTCAAGTTTACAGCGCTACTTTGTTTATTGATGGTGCTATTCTGAATTTAATCGAATTCTGGAAAGGGAGTAATCCATTGGCATTTGCCCCTGACTATGAAGGAACAGATCGCCTAGCTTATAATGGAAAAGTTTATGAGCTTGAAAGCCGTATTGGCAAACTAGTTATTAGGGAGCTGGATGGTGAAACATTGTTGGCCATGGAGAAAGCAACAGATGGCACGTGGATGGCATTGAACGGTGCGGAAAAACGCCCGATGTTTCGTGAAGATGGCGACAGGGTTACCTTTTACCAAGGTTCCATAGCTATTGAAATGGAACAAGCAAATGTTCAACCTGCGAGTCCATTCAGTCAGCACAGCACCGCTGCTTGGGCATCACGCTAAACCATGTAGATTGTAAATACTGGCCGGCAGCTGCAAAGCTGCCGGCTTTTTTGTGAACTATGCCATGGGCTTTTGCATAATCACTATTTTTGAAGGAATAGCCTCTGTTATGTTCAAAATTGGAATTAGCCTGTGCCTGATATTAACGTTGTGTAATAGTGAGACCTATGCCCAACAACCATCTTTTTTCACCCAAAACGGCTTTAAAGGTGCTCGGGATGTTAAGGGGAAGGTGGTTATTCCAGCCATCTATGACGATATCGATGACTGGGAAAACGGCTGGGCTAGGGCTTACCGCGATGACAAAGTAGGTTATCTTGACCAAAAAGGCCGGGAAGTGATACCGGTACGCTACGATTATCTCGATCGATTTGAGAGCGATGATGCTTTGGCTATTCAGGGGCGGACCATTGGCTATATCGATCGCCGCGGGAACTGGACCAAAAACATGACCCTCGATAGCATTGGCCCTTTTCACAACGGACTGGCTATTTGCATACGAAAAGGTAAATACGGCTTGCTCAATCAAGAGTTGGCCTGGGTAATCAAACCCGATTTTCAGCAAATAGACGATATGGACAAAGGGCTGTATCGCATTCGAAAAGGGAGTAAATACGGCGTTATTGAAGAAAATGGAAAAATCCTCCTGAAAATCGAATACGATCAAATAGGAAGTTTCGATGGGAGTTTATCACAAATTACCAAAGCCGGAAAAGTCGGCTTTTTACATGAAAGTGGTAAAATTCAAATACCTGTTCGCTTCGATAAAATTGGAGCATTTAAGAATGGGGAGGCTGCAGCTGTATTGAATGGAAAAAATATCCGTATCGATATCGAAGGGGAGTTGATTGAAGACGAATTTAATTAGGCTTGCACCAACGCAATCACCGAAATTTCGACAGTCACGTTTTTAGGCAGACAAGCCACCTGAACTGTTTCTCGTGCTGGATAGTTGCCGCTGAAATAACTGCCGTAAACCGCATTAACACGGGCAAAATCACCCATGTCGCTTAAAAAAATACTGACTTTCACTACTTGGTTGAGGTCGCTGCCGCAGGCGGTCAGCAATGCTTTTATATTCTCCATCACCTGGGTGGTTTCGGCCTCCACGGTCTCCAGTACAAGTTCTCCGCTTACGGGATGTAAGGCAATTTGTCCGCTGAGGTAGGCCATGCCATTGGCAATTACCGCCTGACTATAGGGGCCGATAGGCAAGGGTGCTTGTTTTGTTTCGATGATTTGCATAGCTATGTATCTTTGGGCCACAAGATACTGCCATGTTGCCAATACTTTTACTGGGTGAAACCCGCCGTTGTGATGCTTTTGTTGCCAAAACTAGCTGGGAAGTTGTTCGTAAAGACAGCCCCGTGGGTCTGCGCTATGACGACTTCAGCCTAGTAGTGGATCTTGATTTTGACCGTTTCCCGGAGCATATGGCGTTTTATGCCAACAGTAAAACGGCGCTTTTTCTGTTTCAGTCGGTTCGAATTCGGCTGTCGGCTGTGCTGGCAGAGGTGGGTGCTTCAGGCATGTATCACCGCGTTGCAGGTATTAATGCCTGGGAGGGCTCGCTAGACGCAGACCGCTGGGAGTTGATGACGATTGCCGCTGGTAATGCCGTCATAGACTTCCTGCACACAAAATTGTCTTTCCCACTCGAATGCTGCGGCGACCGGGTGGGTATGGTTACGCCTAGGGTTATGGCCATGATTATTAATGAAGCTTATTTCACTGTTCAGGAAGGTACCGCCAGCAAAGCCGATATAGATTTAGGTATGCAGCTCGGCACCAACTACCCCGGAGGCCCTTTTGCTTGGTGCGAAAGGTGGGGAATTGACGAAGTATACCATTTGCTTGAGGCCTTGTGGTTAGATACCCGCGAAGAGCGATATAAAATTTGTCCTTTGCTTAAAACAGAATATTTACGGAGCTTGTAGACATAAAACTTTTCCTATGCGTAAGTTGAAAGTATTTTTATTGCCTTTTTTATTGTGGGTAATGGCCTGCAAATCTGCCGAAAAGGTTGATTTACTAGTTTATAATGCGCACATATATACGGTAGATTCTGCTTTTTCGACAGCCGAAGCCATGGTAATTCGCGATGGAAAAGTGGTAGCCACCGGCAGTAACACTGCTTTAAAAGAAAAATACAGTGCCGATAGTCTGTACGACGCTGGAGGTCAATGGATTTACCCGGGATTTTTCGACGCCCATTGCCATTTCAGCTATTTTGGACTCGGTTTGCAGTATGTAGACTTGAAAGAAACCACCAGCTGGGAGGAGGTATTGCACCGCCTCGACAGCTTTGCCGCTATAAAAACTGAAGGCTGGATCATTGGTCGGGGTTGGGATCAAAATGATTGGCCCGGAAAACAACTTCCGGATCGTAGTGAACTGGATAAACGGTATCCCAACCGCCCGGTTTATTTGAATAGGGTAGATGGCCACGCAGTATTGGTGAATGGGAAAGCATTAGAATTGGCGGCTATTAAGCCTAAACAACGAATAGCCGGAGGTATAATTGAAACCAAAAAGGGAAAATTAACCGGCTTACTCGTTGATAATGCGACGGCACTCTTAGAGGCCATTTTGCCTAAAACAGATGCTGATGGTTGGAAACAGGCCATGCGTGATGCGCAACAGCTCTGCCTTGCCGTTGGTTTGACAACCGTTGCTGAGGCAGGCTTAGATTGTCTGCAGATCACTTTAATGCAGGAGCTCGAAAAGTTGGGGGAACTAAAAATTGGACTTTATCCCATGATCACCCCTACGGCTGCTAACATGAAACATTATTTGCCACTCGGACCGCAGCGTAGTAACCGGGTACATATACGTGGTTTTAAATTTTATGCCGACGGTGCCTTAGGTTCTCGGGGTGCTTATTTACATGAACCTTATCATGATCATCCCGGCCAAAATGGTCTCCTCGTTACACCTATCGACACCCTAGCAAGTCAGGCGCGCATCATTTACGCGGGTGGATTTCAACTGAACACACATTGTATAGGCGATGCTGCCAATGGTCTCGTTTTAGGTGTTTACCAGCAAACCTTTGGAAAAAAACGCGACCACCGTTGGCGAATTGAACACGCGCAAGTGGTACAACCAGCTGATCAGTATAAATTTGCTGCATTGGCTGTTATCCCATCAGTTCAGCCTACCCATGCCACCAGTGATATGTATTGGGCCGAAGAAAGGCTCGGGCCAGAGCGTATAAAATTTGCCTATCCATATCAAGATTTACTAACGAAAACAGGTATAATCGCTTTTGGTACCGACTTTCCAGTCGAGGACATTGACCCATTACGCACCTTTTATGCAGCGGTTTTTCGGCAAGATGCAAACGGTTGGCCTGAAGGTGGTTTTTTGCCTGAGCAGCGGGTGAGTCGGGAGGCTGCGTTGCGTGCTATGACCATATGGGCTGCCTACGCTCAATTTGAAGAGCAGGAAAAAGGCAGCCTTGAAAGCGGAAAAGCTGCCGATTTTGTGGTGTTAGATGCAGATTTGATGCAAGCAGATGCCGCGCATTTGTTGAAAGCAAAAGTGCAGCGCACGTACATCAATGGTAAAGCGGCTTATCGGCGTTAAATCATCTTATTCGTTAAAGAAGCGTTAAGATGACTTGGCATACGAGCGCTTCTACCTATTTTCGCACCCTATGCGCCTGCTCTCTTTGCTATTTATGTTGTTTGTGCTGCCAGTTTTGGGTAGTGCTCAAAACGATAGCGCAGTAGTAAGTCCTGCTGAAATTGATTTTTGTCAGGATAGTTTATTGCTGAGTTGGGCAGAGCGGTATGCCTTGCATCCCGGTATGATTGAAAATCCGCGGTTGGTGCATCTCTTTGAGGACTGGAAAGGCACACCTTATCGGTATGGAGGAAGCTCACGGAAGGGCATAGACTGCTCAGGTTTTGTGAGTATGCTCTACGATTCTGTATACAAAGCCCTGCTTTTGGGAGGTTCAGCCGATATTTTTCGAAAACTTGCCCCAATAGAAAAAGAAGAGCTCCGCGAAGGCGATTTGGTTTTTTTTAGAATCCAAAAGAAGCGCATTTCGCATGTCGGTTTGTATCTGTCTAACGACAAATTTATACACGCCACTACGCGGGGAGGAGTAATGATGAGCGACCTGAAAGAGCCCTACTACCGACGCTATTATTATAAGGCTGCACGTATGCCTGAGCCTGTTTTCGAATCCAATTCTGATTAATCTTTTTGGGGAATCAAAGCTGTCAAGGCACTGTGGATGTTTCCGTATTTACAATGGAAGCCACTTTGAAGTAGCTTTTCATTAGAGACCTGCTGTCCGGTAAGTACCGTAATAGCCATCTCTCCCAAAGCCAAACGCAGAAATATACCAGGTATCCAAAGCCAAAGCGGGCGTCGCATGACATGAGCCAACGCTTTATTGAAGGTATAATGCGTTTCCGGAATAGGCGCAACGCCATTATATACGCCTTCGGTTTCAGGATGGTCGATGAGGTGGATGAAAGCCGCACATAAGTCATCGAGATGTATCCAGCTCATGAACTGCTTGCCTGAGCCCAAAATTGCGCCTGCATACAAACGAAAGGGGAGCATCAGTTTAGGTAAGGCACCACCTTCGGTAGACAATACGATGCCAATGCGCATGATGCAAGTCCGAGTTAATGTTTGGGCCCTTAAACTCTCTTTTTCCCAAGCTACACATGTATCGGCCAGAAAATCGGAACCGGCAACTGAGTCTTCGGTGCAGAGGTTATCGGAGTCGCCATAAAAGCCTACGGCAGATGCGGCAATAAAGGTTTTAGGTTTTTTGGGCAACCATTCTAGTGCATCTACCAACAAACGCGTGCCTTGAACACGGCTGGCGAGGATTTCCTTTTTTCTGGCGGTCGACCAGCGTTCATCGGCAATGCCTGCTCCAGCCAAATGAATAATATGATCAACACCGTCAAAAGCAGATGTATCCAGCTGCTGTTGTTTAATATCCCATGTAAAAGTTGGGAATTCAGCCGTGGGGTCAGCTTTTCGGCTGAGATGTATTACCTGGTCGCCACGTGCTGCTAATAAGCTACTCAGCCGTTTACCGACCAATCCGCTGCCGCCTGTTATGAGAATTTTCGCCATCTATGTACAAATCAAAAGTCCTAGGGTTGCTTAAAGATGAATAAAAATGGGATGAGGTTTCTAAAGATTTAACGACTCATTTAGGATAAGGCCTTTGTGATGCGGCAAAGTTTACGGATAATCGTGTTTTAAAATGCAAACAGTTTCTTACGATATAATAATTGTGGGTGCCGGTCCTGCGGGTACAAGCACAGCCTTGGCATTAGCAGACTCAGGCCTGAAAGTAGCGCTTATTGATAAAGCCAACTTTCCACGAGATAAAATTTGCGGGGATTTTGTCGCTGGTCACGGCATACGTGTGCTCAAAGCGTTGTCACCAGCCCTGCATGAAAAAATTGTACAGTTCCCGCAAAAGGCTACGAATAAAAGTACCCGGTTATATGTGGGCGAACATAATCCAATGCAATTTGACTGGGTATTAACTTCCTACACTATTCGACGAGAACATTTCGATCAATTATTATTGGATGAGGTGCTGGTCACGGGTTGTGCTGATTTTTTTCCTGGTGATGGCGTGAAGGAAGTTAAGAATACACTGAGCGGGATAAAACTAACTACCAAAAGTGGTGTGGAGCTTAGTGCCCGATTGGTTATTGGTGCCGATGGAGCACACTCAGTAGTGGCACGTCAAATGGCTGGTTTTAAGGTTGATCGAGAACATTATGGCGGTTCTGTTCGCGCATATTTTAGTAATGTCAGCCAAATTGAAGAGGCTGTAAATGAAGTGTATGTACATAAAGATGTCGTACCCGGCTATTTCTGGCTTTTCCCGGTCTCAGCCACTACCGCTAACGTGGGTTTGGGAATGCACTCAAGGTATATTACAAAGCACAAAGTTGATCTGAAAGCTCGTTTCTATAATTTTATAGAAAAGTCGCCTGTACTACAGCAAAAGTTAGGTTCAGCTTCCATCCAAGGGGACTTGGCCGGTTTTGGTTTGCCCTTCTTCTCTAAAAAATTTAACATTTCTGGGGACGGCTATTTACTGGTAGGTGATGCAGCATCCTTAATAGATCCTAGCAATGGGGAAGGCATCATGTTGGGCATAATCAGTGGGCAGCTGGCAGCTAAGACAGCTATTTCAGCATTCGAGAAGCAGGATTTTAGCGCCGCGCAGCTGGCCAGTTATACCGAGGCAGTACATCAGAAATGGTGGAAAGAAATGCGTAACAAAGCATGGGCTGTAAATAGGTTTGCGGATCAATATTGGCTGCTAAACGCTATCGGAGCAGTAGGTGCTCGCTCTCAAACCCTGCGTAGTTGGTTGAAAAAGTTAATGTGAGCCGTTTGGCCTGCAAGAAACAATTACCCCGCCGAACTTGAAGCAAGGAGCTTCGACTTTGAAGCACAATTTCCCTTATTTGTACTTTCACATTGCGAAAATTTATGTTGCATATACAACGTAATAATCTATCAAAGCGCTGAAAATGCATTTATTAACTAAGGTAAAAAGCTACATTGCACGCCAAGTCTCCTTAACTTTACACATCTGTATTATTTAGGTACGAAATGGATAAATTCTCTTATATCTCCAATGCCGATCCGGTGGTGATCGACGGTTATTACCAGCAGTATAAAGAAAACCCGGAGTCAGTTGACCAAGGTTGGCGTTCGTTTTTTGAAGGTTTTGAATTCGCGCAAGTGCATGGTGAGTCCGGCGGTGCAAAGGTGGACGATGCGCACATCACCCGAGAGTTGCATGTAGTACAGCTTATTCACGCCTACCGGTCCCGAGCGCATTTGTCATCACTTACCAATCCCATTCGTCCGCGGAAGGATAGGGAACCTGGTACAGATTTACGATTTCATGGACTGACCGAAGAGGATTTGCAGACGCGCTTTGCCGCGGGGTCCCTTGTTGGCCTGGCCAACGCCACTTTACAGGTAATTATCGATCGTTTAAAGTCTATTTATACCCGTGCTATAGGAATCGAGTACATGCATATTCGCAATACCGAAATCCGGGATTGGTGCAAAGAGAAGTTCGAAAAAGAAGCCTATCATTTCAATTTTTCGGTCGAAAAGAAAAAGCGGATACTCAGCAAATTGAACGAGGCAGTGGCTTTTGAGAATTTTCTGCATAAAAAATATGTAGGTCAAAAACGGTTCTCCCTCGAAGGGGGTGAAAACACTATCCCCGCACTCGATGCCATCATTCAAAAAGGCGCTGAACTGGGCATCGAAGCCATGGCGATTGGTATGGCACACCGGGGGCGTTTAAATATACTGGCCAATGTTCTTGGTAAGACCTACGAGTACATCTTTAATGAATTTGAAGGCATCGCCAACCCCGACCTCTCTTTTGGCGATGGCGACGTTAAATACCACCTGGGTTTTTCGTCACAAGTGGATACGCTGGCGGGTAAAAAAGTCCTATTGGATCTGGTGCCCAATCCATCCCACTTAGAAGCGGTCGACCCGGTATTGGAAGGGTTCGTTCGCGCCAAAGCCGATTTATTATACAACAAAGACTACAGTCGCATTCTGCCTATTCTCATCCACGGTGATGCTGCGGTAGCAGGTCAAGGTGTGGTTACCGAAGTGGCCCAAATGTCGCAGCTAAAGGGATTTCATACAGGGGGTAGTTTACATTTTGTAATCAACAACCAGATTGGTTTCACCACAGATTTTGACGATGCCCGTACCTCCGATTATTGTACGGCAGTGGCCAAGGCAATCGACGTGCCTGTTTTGCATGTAAATGGAGACGATGCCGAGGCGGTTACTTTTGCCATCGAATTTGCCGTTGAATTCCGCCAGAAATTTAAGCTAGATGTTTTTGTCGACATGCTTTGTTATCGTCGCCATGGCCATAACGAAAGTGATGAGCCAAAATTCACCCAGCCTCGACTGTATAATCTCATCGAAAAACACCCAAACGCCCGCGAGGTGTACCAGCAAACACTCATCGCTCGCGGTGATATCGATGAAAAACTAGCGCAACAGATGGAAGAAGACTTCAAAAATCTGTTGCAAGACCGGCTTAATCTGGTGAAACAAAATGCAGTGCCGTATAAACCACACGCCCTAGACAAGGAGTGGGAAAATATGCGCAAATCAACCTACGACGATTTTGAGCAGTCGCCGGCTACCGGGGTAGATAAAAAGATATTGGACGAGGTGATAAGCGCTCTTACAAAAGTTCCAGCGGGTTTTTTACCAATCAAAAAAGTACAAAAGGTACTCGATGAAAGAGGGGAGCTTTTTGCCAATAATACCATGAATTGGTCTATGGGCGAGTTGTTGGCTTACGGTAGCATGCTGGCAGAAGGTAGAAAAATTCGCGTAACAGGTCAGGATGTCATTCGTGGTACATTTTCGCACCGCCATGCCGCTGTTCGGGACGAAAAAACCAATGAACTATACGTTAATCTCAATAATATACGTGAAAAGCAGGGGCGCTTTAGTATTTACAACTCTCCTTTATCGGAATATGCCGTATTGGGTTTTGAATATGGTTACTCCATCGCCTCTCCCAATGTATTGACCATATGGGAAGCGCAGTTTGGTGATTTTGCCAATGGCGCCCAAACGATTATTGATCAGTTTTTGAGCTCCGGAGAGTCGAAGTGGCGTAAAATGAGCGGCTTAGTGCTGCTGCTGCCCCATGGTTACGAAGGGCAGGGCCCAGAACATTCAAATGCCCGCCCTGAACGTTTTCTGCAATTGGCAGCCGAACTTAATATGGTTGTAGCCAACGTGACCACCCCAGGTAATTTTTTCCACTTATTGCGACGCCAACAGCAATGGGATTTCCGAAAACCTTTGATTGTAATGTCGCCTAAGGCTTTGCTACGCCACCCATTGTGCGTTTCTACGGTTGATGAACTTCAAAAAGGAGGCTTCCGCGAAATTATTGACGACACGTATGCGGATGCCAAAAAGGTAAAACGGGTGTTGTTCTGTAGTGGGAAAATTTATTACGACTTACTTGCCCGCCAACAACAAAATAAGCAAAAGGATATCGCTATCGTTCGAATAGAGCAGATTTATCCCATGGCCGAAAAACAATTAAAAACGGTTTATGAAAAGTATGCAAAAGCCGATTTTTACTGGGTACAGGAAGAGCCGAAAAACATGGGTGCTTGGACCTATATGTTGCGCTATGAGCAAAACAAACATCTGGAGCTGATCAGCCGCAAATCGAGTGCCTCACCGGCTACAGGTTATGCCAAAGTGCATGAGCGCGAGCAACAGGACATTATCAACAAAGCATTTACCCTTTAATTAGCAGATAAAATGGCCATTGAAGTCAAAATACCAGCCCTGGGAGAATCTATCAGCGAGGTAGTCATCGCAAAGTGGCTGAAAAAAGATGGTGACTACGTCAAAATGGACGAGGTTCTGTGCGAAATGGAAACCGATAAGGCCACCATGGAGCTCAATGCCGAACAAGCTGGCTTACTCAAAATTATTGCCCCCGAAGGTGCCACGCTGGCTATTGGCGATATTGTTTGTTCGCTCGATACCAGTGCCGTTCCTAGCGCAGCTCCGGCGGCAGCTCCGGCAGCAGCCCCTGCACCCGAAACAGTGCAAGCAGCAGCCACTCCTGCAGCATCAACACAGAATTACGCCACTGGGCATCCTTCACCAGCTGCGGCCAAAATATTAGCCGAAAAGGGCATTGAAGCAAGTGCTGTAAGCGGTAGCGGCAAAGATGGCCGTATTACCAAAGAAGATGCACTACAAGCACAGCTTGCCGTGCCAAAGGCTGCAGCTACACCAGCTGCACCAAATGCGCCAGTAAGCGAAGTATCAGCAAAGGGCGAGCGCAGCCAACGCCGGGAACGAATGAGTCAGTTGCGGAAAACAGTGGCTCGCCGTTTAGTTGCTGTAAAAAATGAAACCGCCATGCTCACCACCTTTAATGAGGTGAATATGGGTCCATTGATGGAGTTGAGAGGTCGTTACAAAGAAAAATTCAAAGATAAATATGGTGTCAACCTCGGCTTCATGTCGTTTTTCACCCGTGCCGTTTGCCTGGCTCTACAAGAATTCCCAGGTGTAAATGCCATGATAGATGGTGATGAGGTGGTTTATAACGACTTCTGCGACATCAGCATAGCTGTTTCCGCCCCACGCGGATTGGTCGTACCTGTGGTACGCAATGCCGAGTCGATGGGCCTCCATGAAATAGAAGCCGAAATTGGTCGCCTAGCAAAAAAAGCCCGCGAAAATAGTCTTACGCTCGACGAAATGACGGGCGGTACTTTCACCATCACCAATGGCGGTGTTTTTGGATCCATGATGAGTACACCCATCATTAATGCACCACAGTCGGCCATCTTAGGCATGCACAACATTGTGGAGCGCCCAATCGCCCTGAACGGTGAAGTGGTTATTCGTCCCATAATGTATATCGCGCTGAGCTACGACCACCGGATTGTCGACGGTAAAGAGTCGGTAAGCTTCTTGGTACGTGTCAAAGAATTTCTCGAAGATCCAGCACGAATGCTGTTAGGGATATAGTATAAAATGCCCCGTAAAAAAAAGGCCTAGTCATATACTAGGCCTTTTTTTGTGCAATGATGGTAGCTATAATCAGTACTAAAAATTAAAACTCAACGAACCTCTTGAGATGGGGCTTTGCCGAAGAATTTTTTGAAGGAATAGGAAAAATAGGAAAGGCTGTTAAATCCAGTGGCTTTAGCTATATCCGACAAACTCCCTGTTTTCTTTTCTATCATTTTACGCGCTTTTTCAAGGCGGTATTCCCGAATGAGCTGGTTCAGATTTTTATTGATGGTGCTTTTGAGTTTGCGCTGAATGGTCGATTTACTGATACCCATTTCGTGGGCTATCAAGTCAACGGATAAATTATAGTCGCTCATGTGAACTTCAATAATTTGAATGATACGTTTTACCATCACTTCATTACGGGAATCTAATTCAATATCACCCGGACTCGTGAGTGTTTTTTGAATGATTTTCCGCTGTTTTTCAATGAGGTTATGCGAACGAATCAGCAGTTCATCGGCACTAAATGGTTTCCCAATGTAGTCGTCAGCACCCATCTGTAAGCCGTGAATACGGGCGTCGACCATAGTTTTGGCTGTGAGCAGGATGATCGGCGTAAGTTCGGTGCTCGGATTTTTGCGTAAGCGACCCAACATTTCAAAACCATCACTCTCCGGCATAATCACATCGGAGATGATGAGATCGGGTTTAAAATGTAAGGCAGCGGCATAGCCACTTTGCCCATTTTCGGCACCCAATACTTCGTAAGACTGGCTTTCGAATAATTCCATGATGTTTTCGCGTAAATCACGCTCGTCTTCAACAATTAGTATTCTGCTCATAGATTTAGTTCAATAGTAAAGACCGTTTTTTTACCTGGAACGGAACTCATCCAGATTTTACCATGGTGAAGCTCAACAAACTCCTTCGAAATAACCAGTCCAAGTCCGGTGCCTTGAAATTCAGTGGTATTTGAGCCGCGGTAGAATGACTCAAAAATGCGATTTTTTTCATTCTTTGGTATGCCTATACCATAATCAGTTATAGCAAGCTGTACTTTATTTTTTAAGTAGTTGAGTGCAATATGTGGGACGGCTTTGCCTTGCGAAAATTTAAGCGCATTCGATATTAGATTGGACAAGGCATGACGCATCAACTGTTGATCTATAAAAATAGGCCTAGGGAAGCCACGAAAGCTGAATTCAGGTAAACGTGGGTCTTTGCCTTGACTGAAACTGTCTTCAATCAGCTCATTTACCAAGTCGATTATATCGGTTTTCTCAAGTTTGAGGCGCGTACTTCCACCTTCGAGTTTTCCGAGCACGAGTATATCATTCATCAAATCTGTCACCTTTTTGATCTCGTTGCGAATGCGACTGAAATGTTTAGTGGTTTTAATGTTTTCGACAAGCACTTGTTGGCCAAAATAGTGTTGTAATAGATCTAAGCTCGACTGAATAGTGGCCAAAGGTGTGCGAAATTCATGGGAAGCCATCACGATAAAGCGAGCCTTCAAGTCCCGCAACTCCTTTTCTTTTTCTAGGGCATACCGAATATCCTCTTCGGCTTTTTTCCGTTCCGTAATATTACGGGTGGAGACCTGAATGGCTATCATCCTGCCTTCTGGATTAAACACATATTTGGTGAGCGACTCAACCCATACATAATGGCCTTGCGCATGCCGCAGTCGGTAGTTGATAATGATACTTTGTTCGCCTGCCTTCAGTTTTTCGATGGCATTCGTGCGTATGTGATCAACATCATCGGGGTGAAAATAATAATAGGGGTCGTTCGAAGGTAGGTTTAGCGGACAATACCCGAGCCACTCTTCTAAGGAACTGGATACGAAGGTGATTTTACCTTCGAAGTCGTGCTGGGTTACCAAATCAGTCATATTTTCAGAAATCAGCCGGTACTTGGCTTCACTCTCTATGAGCAGGAACTCCGCTTCTCGCCTACTTTGGATGTTGGTTATGGTGCCGTTATAGCCGATAGGTGTGCCATTTTTATCGCGCACTTTATTGCCCTCCATTAACACCCATACTGTTTTGCCGTCTTTTTTACGGTAACGAAATTCCTGAGAAACGCTACTTACGTCCTCCTGCATTATGCGGTTATGAACGGCAGGCACTATCATTTCATCGTCGGCAGCAACGAAGCTACCGCCTCTTTTTCCGATGGATTCTGCTATCGTATAGCCGGTTAGTTTTTCCCAGGCTTGATTCAAAAAGGTAAATTGTCCTTGGATGTCGCTTTCGAAAACTACGTCATTCAAACTGTTTACTAGTTCCCTGTACTGACGTTCGTTTTCGGCCAGGAGTGTTTCGTGTACACGTCTTTCCGTGATGTCGGAGTCGGAGCCCCCTACGCGAATGGCTACGCCGTTTTGGTCCCATTCGGCAGCAGATCGACTGAAAACCCACAAATAGTGCCCTTTAACATGGCGTATTCGGTATTCCATGTCCAAGGTTCCTTGTCCGCTTTGGAGATATTTTTCTAACCGTAGCTCTACCATGGCTCGATCTTCAGGGTGGATGAGCTCCATATATTCTTCAGACGATAGGCCCTTTTCTCTGAATAGGGGATGGCCAAAGGTTGCCTGCCATTGGTCGCTTATAAATGTCTCCCTTGTCCGCAAGTCCATCTCCCAAATACCTGCCTGTGATCCTCTCAGGGCCAATTCGTATTTGGCATTTTTTTCTTTAAGGGCATACTCCAGTGCTTCACGTTGCAAATAAGAGCCAATTGAACTGGCGAGGGTGGCCAGCGTGTTTACTTCGGTTTCCGACCAAAACCTTTCGTCTGTACAGTCATCGTAGCCAATAAATCCCCACAATTCCGTCCCTCTGAAAATGGGTAGAAAAAGGTAGCTGAGAATATCCTGCGCCTCCATTATTTGACGATGCAAGTCGGGGCTGTTTTTGACCAGTGCACTATAGGGTTGGTTGTTGTAGAGGTTTTCGTAAAGGCCGGTAAAAAGTCGAAATCGACCGACTGAAGCATGGGGTTCCCGATTTGCTGGCTAATGCCGACTTGTACCCACTCAGATTCCTGCTTTAAAAAGGGTTTGTTTTCGAGATGAAATAAACGGAAGATGTAACAACGGTCCACTTGCGTGGCGTTTCCAATTTCGCATACCAGTTGATGGAGAACATCATTTATGGGGCCCGTTTTTAATAATATTGCCGAAGAACGCGCCACGCCTTCCAAAAGACGCTGGTAATTGATTTGTTCAGGGCGTGTGAGTAACATAATGTATAGATAGCACTTTCGACAAGGTAAGATAAAGCTTTTCTCAGCGCTTCGACAAGGGTTAGCTTCCCCTTTTTGCTTAAAATCTGCTATTTTTGCATTCAAATAAATATGCTCATGTCGAATTTTGATGTTGCCGTGATTGGTTCCGGCCCTGGAGGTTATGTTGCAGCCATACGTTGTGCCCAACTGGGCTTAAAAACGGCCATCATTGAAAAATATCCTACTCTAGGTGGCACATGCCTTAATGTGGGATGTATCCCTTCTAAAGCCCTATTAGATTCATCGGAACATTACCACAACGCCGCACATACTTTCAAAACACACGGCATCGATTTAAGCGGACTCAAAGTAAATCTGCCCCAAATGATTGCCCGTAAAAATGACGTGGTGAAACAAAACGTGGATGGTGTCGCCTTCCTCATGAAAAAGAATAAAATCACTGTTTTTGAAGGTCACGGCTCGTTTATAGACAAAAATACCATCAGCATCGCTAAAAAACAGGGCAGCAACGAGCAAATCATTGCTAAAAATATCATCATCGCCACAGGATCCAAACCCATGGCTATTCCTGGCGTAGAAATCGATAAAAAACGGGTCATTACCTCAACAGAAGCCTTAAATCTCACCGAAATACCGAAACATATGGTCGTAATCGGTGGTGGAGTTATCGGCATGGAGCTCGGCTCAGTTTATGGCCGTATGGGCAGCAAAGTAACTGTTATTGAATTTACCGATTCGCTTATTCCTACCATGGATGCCGCCATGGGTAAAGAACTACAAAAGGTATTGACAAAACTGGGTTTCGAGTTTTACTTCGGCCATAAAGTCACGGGTGTAGTGGTCAAAGGCAAACAGACGATTGTCACCTTCGAAGAGCTAAAAACCGGTGAAATCAAGGAAATCAAAGCTGATTATACCTTGGTTTCAGTTGGCCGTCGACCGTATACCGATGGTTTGGCGCTCGACAAGGCTGGTCTTGTGGCTGATGAAAGAGGTCGCATCCCAGTAGATGGTCATTTGCAGACAAGTGTTGCTGGTATTTATGCCATTGGTGATGTAGTAAAAGGCGCGATGTTGGCTCATAAGGCAGAAGATGAAGGCGTTTTTGTAGCAGAATTAATCGCTGGTCAGAAACCACACATCAACTATCTCCTTATTCCAAATGTAGTGTATACCTGGCCAGAAGTGTCAAGTGTAGGTTATACCGAAGCTGAACTCAAGGCACAAGGTACCCCCTACAAAACCGGTGCTTTCCCATTTAAAGCCAGCGGCCGTGCCCGTGCTGCTATGGATATGGACGGCGTTGTACGTGTTTATGCACACAAAGACACCGACGAAATACTCGGCGTACACATGATAGGACCCCGTGTAGCGGATATGATTGCCGAGGCTGTCGTTGCCATGGAATTCCGTGCTTCAGCCGAAGACATTGCCCGCATGAGCCATGCACACCCTACGTATACGGAAGTTTTCCGCGAAGCTTGTTTGGCTGCAACCGCCAACCGGGCACTGCATATGTAAGTTTATTTCAGGACAACAGCTAGCGTTCCCGACGTTTGCACATAAATCACCAATTGTTTGGCTTCCAAACGCACTTCGGTTGGTTCAAGAGATTGAATTTTGCCACTCAACGTAAGCTCTTTACTAAATGGTTTGTTAATGGCAGCTTCTGCAGTTTTCCGCAATTGCGTAAGCTCATTTGCGAGCGGGTAACGTAACTGCGCCTCCACCTGCTTTTTAAAATTACTTTTGAATAACCATTCAGCCGATTTTAAAAGCAGGTCTTTGCTTTTTACATCAAAATCAAAGTTTTTGATACGGATCTCCTGTTTCACCTGATCGTAATAGGGCGTGCCCGTGAAATAGTAGGTGCCGTCAATTTTTTTCTTGCCCAATAAACCAGCCTTGGCACTGCCTTTCAGTTTTACCTTGGCTTGTAAGGTCGTGCCCAAGCCACTGATATCGATTTGCTCGAGGGTGATTTTGTGTTTCCCACCTTCAAAGGCAAAGGTCTGTCCACCCATATTCTGCTGGGCCAATTTGCTGAGTTGGACATAACTTAAGTTGGCGGTCAACATTAAACTAACACTTGGCTCGGCAGCGGTGGTCATTTTAAGTGAAGGCATCGGCCGGAAAGGAGGCTTGCTAAGTAGGGTATCGGTGGTGAGTACTACTTTGGCGGTGATGCCAGCTTGTAACGCAATGGAGTTCGGCCCTGGTTGAATGGGGCCAAGGCTTAGGTCTTCGGGTAGGATGTACAACACAGCAGGGAAAGCCCCTTGAATGCGGATTGGCTGTTGTAATTCCTTCCAGTAATTCTCGAGTAAAGGTTTAAACTGCAGATACTTTTTTGCTTCCGCATCAATTTGCGCACCTAATTTATTCAACTGGCCAGCGACCGTTTTTTCAATTAATCCTCCGATAGGTAGTTTTACCAGACCAAAATCGAGCACAGGCGATTCAGTCCATTTAAAATTGACAATCGAATTGGTCCGAACACTCCAGTCAGCCTGAGGTTCGAGCTTGCTGCTCAAGGAAACCTCAAGTTTGAAAACCGCATTTTTAGTAAGCTGAGGAGCTTGTTGGGGGCTAAATAAACCTCCAATACTCGATCGTACCCGGCCTTCAACCCAGATTTCGAGCGGAACGGTAAACTGAAAATAGTGGTTAAGCGCACTCATACGGATATTTCCGGTTCGTTTTACGACCAATTTTATATTGTCGCCACCGTTGTTGTCGAAGTCGCGGTCTTCATACAACAGTTGACCAATTTCCTTATTTAGGCGTTTTTCAATATCTGCATAAGCCAGCACCACCGGAAGTTCAAGTCGCGAAAGTGGCAACGCCGCTGGTGTTTCAGCCAAACTAAGTTCGGGTGCGGGCGCTTCTTGTTTCTGACTGCTACAAGCCGAAAGCAAAAACGATATCAGAAGTAAGAATGTATTTTTCATCCGCTTTTATTGGCTATACCTTGTTCAAAACAACTTCTGCACCGGGCTTCATAGCTGTCTTTTTCACCCAGAAGTACTTTTTGATTGTCGTTAATTTTGCGGTAAGAGTGAGAGGCCAAATCGCCGCAAACCATGCAGATGGCGTGCACTTTGGTCACATATTCTGCCACGGCCATCAAGGCAGGCATTGGTCCAAAGGGTTTCCCGAGATAGTCCATATCTAATCCTGCAACAATCACCCGACTTCCGCGTAAAGCGAGCTGCTGGCAAACGTCTACCAGGCTGTCGTCAAAAAACTGAGCCTCATCTATGCCGACTACCTCAACAAGATTGGCGAGTAAAAGTATGTTTTGGGCATGCTCAACAGGAGTGGAAGGAATGCTATTGGCATCATGGCTAACAATCTCAATGCTATGATAGCGTGTATCCAACGTTGGCTTAAAGATTTCTACCTCTTGGTGTGCAAATTGCGCACGCCTCAATCTGCGGATGAGTTCTTCGGTTTTGCCCGAAAACATCGATCCACATATTACCTCAATCCATCCTTTCGACCTGCCGCGCAGTCCCGGTTCTATGAACATATTCTACTTTTCGTAGCCAACCGCGTAACTTAGCGGCGACACTGCGAAAGTAAGGATTCCATGCACCACACCCAAGCCCTGAAAACCCTCCTGCAATGTTTGGAGGAGCTCACCGGAACTGTTGAAATATTCGGCCAAGAACAAAAACTACATGAGGTGGAAAAAGACCTCGTTTTATACCGCGGTCGACTGCTTTATGAGGCCATTTTAAAATTACCCACAGAAGCGGCCGTTGCACCTAAAATTGATTTGACGGAAGCAAGTGTTGTGGTCGAAGCAAGTGTTGTGGTCGAAAATCAGTCGGTAGAAGAGGTTTTGGAAGCCGTGCCATTTGCTTTAGCTGACGAAATTGATGTTCAAATAGCCGAAACAGCCGAGGAGGGTCAGCGGGAACAAACACCCGAAGACGTGGCCGCACCAATTGTAGCAATTGGTGAGTTAACTGCCACAACAGAGGTGGCAGATGAAATGCATACAGAAGAAGCTAGTTCAGAGGATATACCAACAATACCAAGGGCTAAATTTATTCGGCCAGAGAAATTTTCGATTGCAGAGGTACTTCGGCTGTCCGGCGACAAAGACCTTATTCTCACCCATCTGAAATTAAAACCAATACAGGACCTCAAATCAGGCATTGGGTTGAATGAAAAATTTCTTTTCATCCGTGAGCTCTTCGAAAACGACCACCATGCGTATGCACAGGCAGTTGAAGCCTTGAATAATAGCGAAAACCTAGGTCAGGCGGAGGCCTATATCGCCGATGAACTGTTGCCCCTTTATGGTTGGGAGTTGGAGAGAGAGGCGTTATTGAATTTCCTTCATCTAATCCTTCGTCGCTTTTCAGATCAGTAGGCTTTTGGTTGTTTTAGGCGGCATGGCGTAAAACTGGGATACGTATATGTCGGCTTCGCCTCCTGTTTACGGGCATTTCAGGCCCTGTGTATGGGCGCAGAGCTTACTGTTTACGCCTCGCTGGCTTGCTTAGTGAAATTGCTACTTAACGATCCTTATGTCAAGGTAATAGCACTGAGCGTAACTCGGCCATTATACGTTCCGTAGCGCCACGTTTTTGGCTAAAATAATGGCTGAGTAGCGCTGCAATATGTGATCTCAATATGCGGTCTTCGGCAAGAAGCTGCAAGGTCTTTTCGAGCGATTGTGCATCATGAATAGAAAATCCAGCCTTTAGCTCAATCAATT
>Ga0105053_10001159_pt1 | contig 42113 bp, 52 predicted proteins | sample BON01_FD_78093 | JGI IMG/M metagenome (GOLD analysis project Ga0105053, IMG submission 78093) | Freshwater microbial communities from Lake Bonney liftoff mats and glacier meltwater in Antarctica - BON-01 | ecosystem: Environmental > Aquatic > Freshwater > Ice > Glacier meltwater | place: Lake... | reverse complement strand
GTCCTACAGGCACTACAGGACCTCAGGGTGTTGTTGGATTTACTGGATCAAAGGGCACTACAGGCACTACAGGCACTACTGGTCCTCAAGGTGTTGTTGGATTTACCGGGTCTCTAGGCGGAACAGGTCCTACAGGCACTACAGGACCTCAGGGTGTTGTTGGATTTACTGGATCAAAGGGCACTACAGGCACTACAGGCACTACTGGTCCTCAAGGTGTTGTTGGATTTACTGGATCAGCATCAACAGTTGCAGGACCTACAGGGCCTCAAGGTGTTATAGGTTATACCGGTTCATTTGCTTCGGGTGTATTAGCGGTTTCAAGTGGTGGTACAGGAATTGCGACTCTTACAGCGAACTATTTACCTAAGGGAAACGGAACCGCTGCTTTCAGTGCTTCACAAATAAATGATAACGGCACTGATATTGGGTTTGGAGTTGTACCCGTCCAACAAAACGGGAAGGCATTCCAATTCTACAATAGCGCAGGCCCTATAGACCTTCGGTTGACGAACAACACAACTGGCACATCATTTAACGATGGTGGATTGCTTTCTATGATCGGATCCGATATGTATGCATGGAATATGGAAAATGCGCACTTGATATTCGGAGCGAATAACTCGGAGCGAATGCGTATAACAGCCGATTATGTATTAGTAAATACCGCGGCCGGTTTCGACACAGTTTCCTATCTCAAATTACAAGTTCTAGGCGGAATATCGACTAAGATCGGCACCACCGCTCCTGCCAGCCAAGTCTCGTTTTTTAACAATAATGGTCGGGTTGGGTACATTGGGACTGATGGCACGACCACATCTTATAATACGTCATCCGATATTCGATTGAAGAAAAACATTACCTACGCAGATGATACAGCTACTATAATTGATAACATCAAGGTCCGTAAATTTGATTGGAAAGTCGATGATAGCCACCAACGCTACGGCTTTGTTGCTCAAGAGCTACATACGATATACCCAGAAGCGGTCGGAGTAATGAACGATCCCGAGGCATCGATGTCGGTGGATTACTCTAAACTAGTACCCGTGCTTGTGAAAGAGATACAGTCATTACGTGCACGCGTATCCGCACTTGAAGTGTGATAAGAGAAAAGACAACAGTTCCAGCGAAACAATAAATAGAAAGAATGTTAATTAAAAATTATAGATAGGAATTCGCCTTCTTCTGGGTCGGGTTCTTCGAGTTCTGGTAAAAACCCACCAACAAACAACCTAGATCAGTAAAATAAACAATTTAATAAAAGAAAGAAAATAAAATGAATAAATTATGGCAAGTGTGGTATACCACACTATCAAAGGAACAAGTAGATCATCTAGTAGCTATAGGCGAAAGGGCTCCGTTAGGAAATCCTGGATTAGGTTTCGCTGGAGAATCTAAAAATAATGATGTGCGAAAAACTGAAATCAGTTGGATTCCTAAAAATACACCAGACGGTGATCATGCAGAATTAGTATTAAGACATTATGCAATGGAAGCAAACAAAAATGCATTTGGATTTAATGTCGATGATTTGAGTGATATGCAATATACCAAATATTCTGCAGATTCTGGTGGAAAATATGATTGGCATATTGACACATTCTGGGCAAATCCTACTGCATATGATAGAAAAATTAGTATTATTGTTCAATTAAGCGACAGTGATGACTATGAAGGTGGTGATTTTCAAATAGATCCTCAATATGAAAATCCAGATCCAAAACTATTAAGACAAAAAGGAACTGTAATCGTATTTCCATCGTTTCTACCACATAGAGTTACCAAGCTAACAAGTGGTAATAGAATATCATTAGTATCTTGGTTGCAGGGTCCCAAATTTAGATAATGTTCTCTTATAAATAATTAAAATATTAGGACATTTAAATGAGACCTACATCACGAAAAGAATTTAAAGAGTATTGTTTACGTAAACTTGGTGCTCCAGTCATTGAAATTAATGTTGATGATGATCAAGTCGAAGATAGAATAGATGAAGCAATAAGTTATTATTGGGATTATCACTTTGATGGTTCTGATAAGACGTATTATCGTCATCAAATAACTGAGACTGATAGAACTAATAAGTATATTACTCTACCAGAAAATATCATTGGTGCTGTTAGTGTGTTTCCACTTGGTGATCCATCTATAAGCTCTAATGATTTATTTAATATCCAGTATCAGATAGCTTTAAATGATCTTTACACACTAACATCAGTTTCTATGGTTCCATATTATATGACAATGGAACACTTATCGCTTATTAGTGAAATACTGGTAGGTAAAGTTCCAATACGATATACTAGACATAAAAATAGACTTTATATAGACATGGATTGGAATAAAACAATAACTGTTCAATACATATTAGTAGAAGCATATGAAGTAATTAATCCTGATGTTTACATCGATGTGTGGGCTGACAGATGGCTACAAAATTACACCACTGAAAAAATTAAATATCAATGGGGTCAACATCTTACCAAATTTGTTGGAATGTCTCTTCCAGGTGGAGTTCAGTTTAACGGGCAGCAGATTCTGATGGATGCACAACAAGCTATAGAAAAACTAGAATCGGAAATGATAACATCATACTCATTACCGGTCACTGATATGGTAGGATAACTTATATCTAAAGAGTAATCTTTACTTTAATAACTACAACAATTCGCAAGAACAGCTTCTCATTGAAAATCTTATCATTGAGAGTATTAATATTTACGGTCATGATATTTACTATGTTCCTAGAATTATCATGAATAAAAATGAAGTGTACGGTGAAGATAATGTTTCTGAATATAGAAATCCATATTTCACAACAATGTACATAAGATCATATGACAATTATCAGGGTGATGGTACTTTCTTATCTAAGTTTAATCTAGAAATTAGAGATCAAATGGTGTTCTCTGTTGCACAGAGAGTATTTGCTGAAGAAGTTGGTAATGAAAGTGATCTTATAAGACCTCAAGAAGGTGATCTTATCTGGTCTACAATGCTTAAAAGACTTTTTGTAGTTATGTACGTTGACAAGAAAGCTATATTTTATCAAATGGGTGCACTTCAGTTGTATGATTTAACATGTGAAGTCTTCGAATATTCAAATGAGAAATTAAGAACTGGTGTAGAAGAGATTGATAGATTAGAAACAAAATATTCATTTGATATAGAAGATCAAGGAATATTAACAAATGACGGATATACTATATCAGACAATCTTGGATATAGTTTGATAAACTCAGAATTTGATCATGATACTCAATTAACAGATTGGTTCTCTGATAATGATGAAATAAGCGAAGAAGCATCTATTATAACAGATTGGTCTACTAGAGATCCTTTCAGTGAAGGAATTTAACTAATGTTTGGTCAAATTTTCACAAATAGATCTATTAGAAAATACGTCATATTTTTTGGTTCATTGTTTGATAATGTATATCTTACGAGGGATAATGCCTCTGGTGAAAGACAACAGACAATGAAAGTTCCACTCAATTATGGACCCAAAGAAAAATTTCTAGCTAGACTAGAAGGCAATCCTGATTTGGATAGAGAAATTGCTCTACAATTACCGAGAATGTCTTTTGAAATAACAAATATGTACTATGATTCTACAAGAAAGCTTTCTTCTGTTGGCATTATTAGATGTCCAGATCCCAATGATAAGAATAAGGCTACTTATAGATATAATCCACTTCCATATAACATTGATTTCGATTTAAATATTATGACGAAAAGTATTGAAGACGGATATAGAATATTAGAAACAATTCTTCCATTCTTTGGACCAGAATTTACTGGCACATTAAAAATATTTGATGACGCATCATATGATATTCCAGTAGTGCTAAGAAGCACGAATCATACAGATTCATATGAAGGTGAATTTACAACTCGTCGAGCTCTTATATGGACACTGTCATTTACTCTTAAGGGATATCTATTCGGTCCTACTAGAAGTGGTGGAGTTATTAAGCAAGCTGAAATTAGTATTAAAATACCACCAGAATTTTCAATGATAGACGAAACAATGCCGCCATCAGTATTTGTAACCACAACACCTGGTCTGACTGCAAACGGTGAGCCAACTACAGACCCATCAACAACTATTGATAAGAGTTTAATTGGACCAGACGATAACTACGCATATATCGTAGATATAATGGAGACAATATGAAAAAAGATTTAAATAAATCATTAGATTTATCACCCAATGCATATGATACTAAAGATGGTGTGGATAATATTAAAAATGTTCCAGCTATTGTTGATGCAGACTGTGAGGTTGTGAAATCTGAAATTGAAGAAGATATCGACAATAGTAGAAATTCAATTTATGAATTACTTGATATTGCAAACGACGCGATTGCTGACATGGTAGATATTGCCAAACAATCTCAACATCCTAAAGCATATGATACGTTAAACAGTATGCTTAAAACTACAGCAGGTCTTTATAAGGATATACTTGGTGTTCAGAGTAGAAAGAAAGAGTTGATGAACAACACTAACAATCAACCACAATCTCCAGAAACTGATGGTGCTATTCATAACACACAGAATATATTTGTGGGTTCTACGACTGAACTTCAAAATCTTTTAAATGATATGAGAAAGGATAAAGATGGAAGTTAGAGGTTATAACGGTAATCCATTACTCAAAAAGCCAAGACAGAGTCACAATTGGTCACCAGAACAAGTTAAAGAATGGGTAAAGTGCGCAAATGATCCAATCTATTTCGCGCAGACATACATAAAAATTGTTCACGTTGATCGTGGACTCATTCCAATTGATTTGTATGATTACCAAGAAGAAATCATTAATAAGATAACAAATAACCGTCGAGTTACTGTTGTAACATCTCGTCAGGCCGGTAAGTGTGTCGAAGCTTCAACAGTTATAAATATAAGAAACAAGTTAACCAATAAAATACAACGAATGTCGGTGGGTGAATTTTATGAAATACAAAAAGCACATAGTGAGAATGATACTGAAGATAAGAAATGATATTCATACATTTTCAGATTTAAGAACCATCATCGCAATGCAACAATATGGAATCAAAAGAGTGGTGGGTCGAAGTGATAATATGGCCAGGATAATGAAATCTGGATTATCCTGGCAGCACAGGATCGTGTGGATGAAAAATATAAATTCCTATATAGGTAAGAAGGGTGAAAATGTTGGTTGGTTAACAGTCGTGCATAATGATAATGGTGAATATGCCCATGACACAATTAGTATGAAATCTGAAAGATGGGCGAATAAAAACAACCCCGGCCACAACCATGGTGGTAGACTATCAGTATACTCTAAAAATAATCCAAAATTTAATGCTAAAGCTGCTGAAGTTGCAAAACTAAAAAACAAAGAAAAACAATTAAATGGTTCTTCAATCAGAACACTTCAATATTGGATTAACAAAGGATATCCTATTGAAGAAGCTAAAATCAAACTATCTGAACATCAAACGACATTCAGTCTTAAAAAATGCATAGGTGAACATGGTAAAGAGATGGGTCTTGAGAGATGGAATGAACGCCAAACCAAGTGGCTGAATACACTTAACAACAAAACACAAGACGAAATTGATGCAATTAATATTAAAAAGGCATCAAAAATAAATTATAGAACATTGTGGTCGAATAAAATTGATCATCCAGGAAGACTTTATTTAATAAAAATTGGTGATAATCTAAAAATAGGTATTACTACAAAAACTATAAATGAAAGATTCTCGCGATGCGGGCTTGAATACAATATTATTGTAGATGATGAAATGAATATTGGTAAGGCGTTTGAGCTTGAGCAACTTACATTAAGAATATTTAAGAATTACAGATTTTCCACTAAAGTAACTACAGAAAATTTTAAATATGAATGTTTATCAGAACTATTAATTTTTTTAGAAAAAAATTCTCAAAGAAGTTACGAATCATTAAATGAAGAATTAAGAAACATAATAAGAGAAAACAATGCATAAACTTTCAGAAACAGTAGAGCGCAAATTTGTAGCATCTTTTGATGTTGATGAATGGGAAATTGAAACTGATACTGGTTGGGAAGACATTTCAGCTATCCATAAAACTATAGTATATGATGAATGGAAAATTGAAACATCATCCGGTAAAAAATTAATGTGTGCTGATAATCATATCCTTTTTGATGAAAATTTAAACGAAATATTTACTAAGAACTGTAAACCAAAAGTAACTCATATTATGACTAAAGATGGTCCAGAATTGGTATTTAAGTGTAATAAAACTGAAAAATCATCTAATATGTATGATATTACTGTAGACAGCGACAATCATAGATTCTATACTAATGATATTTTAAGCCACAATACTACAACTGCAGCATGTGTGATTCTCCATTATATCTTATTTAACGAAGTAAAGCTTGTGGCTTTACTTGCACAGAAGGGTGATGCTGCTCGAGAAATTTTAGACCGTGTTAAGTTATCATATGAATCTTTACCTGACTGGTTACAACAAGGTGTTGTTTCTTGGAACAAGGGTTCTATTGAATTAGAAAATGGTTGTAAAGTTATTGCAGCTGCTACATCATCTTCTGCTATTCGTGGTAAATCTGTTAACCTATTGTACATTGATGAATGTGTAGAAGGCAATTCTTTTGTGTGTGTAGAAATTAAAGATAGATATTTTTATTCTAAAATTGCAGATTTTATAAATATAAATGAAAGCGACTTCATCAATAAGATTGTGAATAATATGAGTGCAGCTATTTATAAAACTATCAATAAAATAAACGGTAAAGAATATGTAGGTTTACATAGAATATCTGGAGATGATATTCTATACGAGATGAGTGAAAGTGGGTCAATTTTTTCCGATGGATATCTAGGGTCTGGTATTAGAATAAAAGATGCTATAGTAAAATATGGCCCAGAAAATATGAGACAAGAACTAATATTCTTTTCGGATGATATTAATAAAGTTTCAAATTACGAAGAAATGATAGTTACAAAGGAATACGCAAAGAATGATAATACTTATAATCTCAAAGTAGGTGGATTAAATTACATCTTAACAGAAACACAGAGGTTGAGTAAGGGTGATAAAATAAAGCATTGGATTCGTAATAACCCAGAAAAACATAAAGAAAGAATGGATAAAATTAATAAAAATCCAGATAAGATTGCTAAAACTGCGGCCAAACATAGTGGTATGAAAAGATCACCCGAAACAATAAAAAATATATCTGAATCATTGAAGGGCAGTATCCCATATAACTTAGGTAAGAAATATATGCACAATTCCGTCACCGGTGAGATACAGGAATTTGCCAGTGAATTACCAGCCGGTTGGAAATTAGGGACTGGGTGTTCTAATGGGCCTAAAAATAAAAAAGCTTATTTTAATTCTGAAACTCTTCAAATTAAGTTTTACGTTGAAGACTCCGAACCGTTTGGTTGGAGTCTAGGAAGAAAATGAAAATCTTAGGTATTGAAGAGTTTGTAGAATTTGAAGGGTTTAAAGAAACTGGAATTAAAAGATGTCTAAAAATTATTTTTTTAGACGGATCAAATTTCACTTGTTCAGAAAATCATGCAATAAAGATATCTGATAATAAAGAGTGGTCTTTAGCAAGAGAACTGATTGTAGGCGATGATCTTAACAGTAAGTCTATAAAAAGTATAGAATCAGTGGGGAATACTCAAACATATTCTCCAATAAATGTTGGAACAGACTTTACTTATTATTCATCTGGTTTTTACAATCACAATTGTGCGTTTGTCGAAAACTGGGATGAGTTCTTTGCAGCTGTTTTTCCAACAATTTCTTCTGGTAAAACAACAAAAATTCTATTCACGTCTACTCCTAATGGATTAAATCACTTCTATAAGACTTGTATGGGTGCTAGAGATGGTTCTAATGGTTACCAATATGTTGAAGTGCCGTGGCAACAAGTTCCTGGTAGAGATGAAGAGTGGAGAAAAGAAACACTTGCGGCAATGGACTTCGATCTTGAGAAATTTGCTCAGGAATTCGAATGTGCATGGCTTGGTAGTTCTGGTACACTGATATCTGGTGCAGTATTAAAGACTCTAGTTGGTCAAATTCCAATTAAAGCTCATGACGGTCTTAAAATGTATTTTGAACCAGACCCACTCAGAAAATATACAATGACTGTCGATACGTCACAGGGCAAGGGTTTAGACTATTCTTCGATACAAATCATAGATATAACTGAAATGCCATACCAACAGGTATGTACTTTTAAAAACAATCTCATGACGCCAGGTGATTTCTCTGAATTAATTTTCAGAATGAGTAAGACATATCACGATGCTACCATATTGATAGAATTAAATGATGTAGGACATACAGTCGCAGAGACCATCTATAATGAATATGAAGCAGAAACTTTAATTTCAACTGAAAGTGCTGGAGCTAGAGGTAAAAGAATATCAGCTGGATTTGGTAAATCATCAGAGAAGGGTATCAGAGTATCTAAATCTGTTAAAGGGTTGGGTTGTTCGGTACTTAAATTGTTGATAGAACAGCGCCAACTTATCATTAACGATCATGATACTATTCACGAATTGTCTCGATTTTCTAAGAAGGCCAATTCATATGAAGCAGAGTCTGGAGCACATGACGATTTAGTTATGCCTCTAGTCATATTTGCATGGATGACTGATCAGCAATACTTTAAAGATCTTACAGACATAAATACTCTAATGAAACTCAGAGATAAAACTGAAGATCAATTGATGAATGAATTAAGTGGATTTGGTTTTGTGGATGATGGGAGCTCACATCATAATCAAGAAGAAGATACAATAATTGATATGACAACCGACTTTCGTGAAGAGTTCCGCGGGCTTTTTTAAGCCACGTTTATTATAAATATTAAAATAAATCACAATAAACAAACGCCTTTCGTAGGGAGATTAAGATGCCGTTTCAAGTTGATGAAAAGCTACATTATGTATATAAAATCGTGAACATGATAAATTCTAAAGAATATATTGGCATTCATTCTCAAAATGTATCAAAGAAAGACGACTATTATGGTTCTGGTAAATTGATAGGGCTGGCTATAGAAAAATACGGAATAGAAAATTTTAGTAAAGAAATAATTTTTATCGGGAATGATAGAGATGAAATTGTAGATTTTGAAAAATCGTTGGTAAACGAAGATTATGTTTCAATGAATAATACTTATAATTTAGTTGTAGGCGGCGGCAATCCGCCAACCGGGTGTTGGAAAGGCAAAAACCACACCAAAGAAACTAAACTAAGAATACGCAATAGTAAAATAGGAAAGTGCACGGGTGTGGATCATTGGACTAAAGATGTTGTTCATGAACAAACTTTGAATAAGGTTGCAAAAAATTTAATAAAAATTTCCTTTGGTAATTCATATGCTAAAGGCCACAAGAAAACATATGAACAGAAAGAAATAGAAAAACTTAGAAATCTCGGAAAAAGGTGGTGCACTAACGGAGAATTGGAAATATTTAGTTTCGAATGTCCAGATGGTTATCGATTTGGAAGAAATTATAAAAGAAAAGGAATTAAATAATGTCGTTTCAAGTCTCACCTGGAATTAATAAAAGTGAAATTGATCTTACAACATCAGTACCAGCGGTTGCTACAACCGAAGCTGGCATAGGTGGTGTATTTAACTGGGGTCCAGTTGGCAAGATTACTTTAATTAATTCAGAAAATTCATTAGTTGCTAGATATGGCAAACCAACCAACGAAAATTACGAAACATTCTTTAGTGCTGCAAACTTCTTAGCATATTCGAGTAGTTTGTATGTTAGTCGTGCTGCTGTAACAACTGGTGATGATGTTACAGTTTCAGTCAACTTGGATGGTAATACAACAATCGTGATTACTGCTATTAGCACCGGTATAGCGAATGCTCAAAGTGTTTATGGTGCTGGTATCGTAGACGGAACTACAGTTTCTGGTCTTACATCTAATGCTACACATACAACTATAACCCTGAGTGCCAATGCAACTCTTGGTAACTCTTCGGTGTCAAGTACACAGAGCGTTAATTTCTTTGATACAAATCTTTCTTTCAATGCCGTAGCAAATTCTACAATTGCAGTTGACAGAAAAGACTATATTGTTAAAAATCTTGATGATTTTGAAAATGTTACTATACCTTCTGGTGTAGAATATGTAGCTAAATATCCAGGTTATCTTGGTAATTCACTTAAGATTTCCGTATGTGATACGGCTGATCAGTATAGTTCAGTTGTAAATCCATTTGCATTAGCGGGATATACAAACACTTCAATAATTCCAGGCTCATCTGGTATCGATATTGCCGTTAATTCTACTACTGCTAACGTTTACATTTCAAACTCTGCAACACTGGCCTTCGCTACTACATACACTGCTGCTGGTGCATTAAAAAATTCATTTATTGTTGGTGATTATATCGAAGTTGGTAATACCACTATCGGTAAACAAACACTTAAAATTAAAACTGTTGGTGCTCTACAGAATACCAATCCATTGTCACCAACTGGTACATCATATTTTAATCTGGAAGTTGAAACTCCATTCAGTAAATCTACCAATTGGACAGATACTAGTGTTACACGTAAGTGGGAATATTACAACTTAGTTGATAGTGCACCAGGAATATCAGAAACTGTATCTGATCTTAATATTTCGGTAGTAGATCAAATAAGTGCTGTTGTTGTTGACGAAGATGGTAAGTTTTCTGGTTCTAATGGAACCGTTCTTGAAGTATTCCAAAATCTTTCAAGAGCTACTGATTCTAAAAATTCAGACGGTACTTCAAATTATTATAAGACTGTAATAAATGACAATTCTAAATATGTTTGGGTTGCCAACCCAACTGCAGATGCACCTGTTGCTGTAGCAGCGGCCGTTGCAAATTCTACAAGAGCTGCACCATATACAAAATCATTTGGTGGTGGTACTAATGGGGTTTCAGAAGGCAGTACTTCAATGGCAGCATTAGCCAATGCATATGATCTCTTTGCAGATTCAAAAAGCGTTGATGTATCGCTTCTAATTACAGGTAAATCTATTAATGGTGCACAACTAGCCAACTATATAATAGATAATGTTGCAGAGGTTCGCAAGGATTGTGTTGTATTTGTATCACCAGAAAGAGACGATGTCGTTGGAACTGGAGTTGGAGTTGAGGGTCAACAGGTTGATAATTCAATTGCATTTAGAAACACTATGAGATCATCATCTTATGCATTCCTTGACAGTGGTTATAAGAAACAATACGACAAATATAATGACGTATTTAGATTCATTCCATTAAACGGTGATATTGCCGGTCTTGCTGCAAGAACCGATGATGTTAGAGATGCGTGGTTTTCGCCAGCTGGATTTAGCAGAGGACAAATCAAGAATATATTTAGTCTTGCATGGAATCCTAATCAGGTTGAGAGAGATAATCTCTATAGAGCTGATGTTAATCCAGTAGTATCATTCCAAGGACAGGGTACTATTCTATATGGAGATAAAACTGCATTAGGTAAACCAAGTGCATTCGATAGAATCAACGTTCGTAGATTGTTTATTGTTCTTGAAAAGGCAATTGCAAATGCATCACAATCAACATTGTTTGAATTCAACGACGAATTTACAAGAGCTCAGTTTAAGAACTTGGTTGAACCATTCTTAAGAGATCTTCAAGGTCGTCGTGGCATTTATGATTTCAGAGTAGTCTGTGACGAAACAAACAATACAGAAGAAGTTATTGATACTAATAGATTTGTTGGTGATATCTATATCAAACCAGCAAGATCTATCAACTTCATCCAACTTAATTTTGTATCGGTTAGAAGCGGCGTAGAATTTACAGAAATCGTAGGTCGTTTCTAAACATATAAATAAATTTAAGAATTAAATAAGTAGGAGAGTCATAATATGGCATTTAATATTAACGACATCAGAAGCCAATTAACATATGATGGCGCTAGACAGAATCTATTCCAGGTTCAAATCACCAATAGAGGTAATTCTGTTGCAGATTTAAAAGTGCCATTTATGGTACAGGCGGCATCTTTGCCTGCTTCTAATCTTGGAACTATACAGGTACCATATTTCGGAAGAATGATGAAGTTGGCTGGTGATAGAACATACGATCCATGGGTTGTAACTATCATCAACGATGAAGACTTTCTTGTAAGAAATGCTATGGAGGAGTGGTCTAATAAAATTAATCGTTTCGAAGGAAACATTAGAGATATTAGAAACTACAAGTCGCAGGCTCAAGTAATTCAATATGCTAAAGATGGAAAAGTCTTAAGAGTATATGAGTTTAATGGTCTCTTTCCATCAGTAATTTCACCAATCGATCTTGGATGGGACTTGAATGATTCTTATGAATTATTCCAAGTAGAATTCCAATATGATAATTGGGAAGTTAAAGGCGGAACGACTGGTAACGCCGGCGGAAAATAATGATAGGGATTAATTTCCCTATCATTTAAATTATAATTAGGATATAATGAATGAATTTTTTTGGTTTTGAAATTAAAAGAAAAGAAGAAGAACCTCTATCGTTTGCCACTCCGCAAACTGATGATGGGGCAGTTGTTGTTTCAGAAGGTGGAATCTATGGCACATATGTTGACATGGAAGGAAGCATTAAGTCTGAAGCAGAGCTTATAACAAAATATAGAGATATGGCAAGTCATACAGAAGTTGATATTGCCATAGATCACATTGTGAATGACGTGATTGTTCAAGAACCTGAAACTAAGAGTGTTTCCATCTTCTTAGATGAAATAGAATATTCTGAAAGCATTAAAAAGAAAATGTCGGAAGAGTTTGAAGAGATTTTGCGTCTGCTTCAATTTAATGAATTATCTTATGACACATTCAGAAGATGGTACATCGATGGTAGATTATATTATCACTGTATTGTAGATGAATCTAATCCACTAAACGGTATTACAGAACTTCGTTACGTAGACCCAAGAAAAATAAGAAAAATTCGTTCATATGAAGATAAGCGTTCTTCAGCTGGTGTATCATTCAAGAGAACTAAGAGTGAATACTACATTTACAACGAAAAGGGTTTTGCAAAAACGAGCGGCAACCAAGCAGTCCCGTCGAATAACTCAGCAACTGGTTTAAAGCTTGCTAAAGATTCTATTATTCATTGCACATCCGGTCTTACAAGCAACAATGGTGATTTAGTATTAGGTCATCTACACCAAGCGATTAAGCCACTCAATCAGCTCAAAAGTTTAGAAGATTCTCTAGTTATCTATAGAATTTCTAGAGCACCAGAAAGAAGAGTGTTCTATATTGATGTTGGTAATCTACCAAAATTAAAAGCTGAACAATATGTTCGTGACTTAATGACTAAGTTTAAAAATAAAATCGTATACGATCAAGAAACTGGTCAAATTCGTGATACTCGTAAATTTATGACTATGTTAGAAGACTTTTGGTTGCCTAGAAGAGAAGGTGGTAAGGGTACTGAAATTACAACACTTCCTGGTGGTGAAAATCTTGGTCAGATAGATGATATTCTATATTTCCAAAAACTTCTTTACAAATCACTTAAAGTTCCAACGTCTAGATTAGATTCAGATGTTAATTTTAATCTTGGTAGATCAAGCGAAATAAGTAGAGATGAAGTTAACTTTGGTAAATTTATTCAGAGACTTAGAAACAAGTTTTCAGTACTATTCTTAAGAATACTTGAAAGACAGCTTATTCTTAAGAACATTATTACTCCAGAAGACTGGGATTCTATTAAAGATAATATATCTTTTAGATATGCTCAAGATAACTACTATGCTGAACTAAAAGAACAAGAAGTATTACGTGAACGTATAACATTGCTTAGAGATATAGATGATTATGCTGGCAAGTATTACTCACACATTTGGATCAGAAAACAAGTTCTTAGACAAGCTGAAGATGAAATCGATAAAATCGATGAACAGATTGAAGAAGAAAGAAATGATCCGCAATATAATCCGCCAATTATGCCAGGTGAAGAGCCAGATGGTGGAGGCGATCCGCCACAGGGCCCGCCTCAGTAATTGCAAACCAAAAGATTATAAATATATTTAAAAGAAGGACATAACGATGCCAACCACTAAAGATTTACTTCAACTTGCTGTTTCAGGCGATGTTATTGGATTCACTAAAACATATAGTGAAATAATGGACGAAAAAATTGCTGATGCTGTTGAAGTTAGAAAGCTTGAAATCGCTGACAGTATTTATGATTCTGAAGAAGTTGTCGAACAATTCGAAGATGAAGATTTAGACGAAAGTTTAGATCATGATCTCGATTTAGAAGATCTTGACATTGATATTGATATTGATGCCGAATTAGAAATCGACGAAGATCTAGAGGAACTAGAAGACAATGACTAAATCCATTAAAGATTTTTTTGAAGTGTATGCTCCTAAACCAAAGGGAGAAAAGCGCTTTGTGGATAAACATGTTGTGATCAAACATAAAGATAAAAATGGCAATGGTGATGATGTATTCAAGGCCACCAATATGAAGGGTGTCGAAAGATCACCGAATCATGGATATAATCCTGGCGAAGATGAGAAAGTTTATGAAGGACTCGATGAAATCATCGTCGGAGTTAAAGCATATTTTGAAGAACTCGGCGAAGATATCTCTGACGATGACGCTAAAATATTTGCTGAAAACTTATATGACGATCTTATTACTGACCTTGCTGAAGCATGCTCTGAAACCGATGCAAGCGAAGTGGTTGTTGAAGAAGAACAGATAGACGAACTAAGCAAGCAGACTCTTGCTAATTATGTTGTGAAATCGGCAGAGTCCAGAGCGACTAAGCGTCGTCAAATTGATTGGGCCGGCCGCGACGGAGGCTTTCGTACAAAGGGCTTGCGTAAAGGCATCAGCAATCGTAAAAGAGGAATTGATACAGCCATAAATAAACTTACTAAAGAAGATGTAATTAATAATTTCATTGTAGATAAAGTTAAAACTGCTGTATTAGAAGAAATATCTAATGAAAACAAATTAAGAGCTAATCTTGAAGAGCATATTTCACAAACACACATCAACAAAATTCTTGAATTGTTTTCTGAATTAAATGAAGACAACCAAATTCTTATGTTGAACCATTTAATAGATGAAGAATCTATCAATGATGTGTTAAACTTCATCATAGAAAACAACGATACTGATGAGGATGTAACAAATGACGATTAATATCACATCGAATAAAAAGAATCTTTCAGCTGCAGTTCATCTTAACGCAAATGCTACTATCGTAGTAACTGGAAACAGCACTGCTATTGTAGCTAATAGTACTATTAGCTCTATAGCAATTTCTGATGAAAATCTTACCGGAGCAACTATTACACAAACATTTGCTGGTTGCGATGGAACTGGTCACATAAGAATAGAAAGAGGTGGCGAAGTTGTTGCCATATATGACTCCACTGGATGGTATGATTATGCCGGTTCTGGTATGTCTATGAATGTTAATAAGACCGCTAACGTTAACGTTACATTTGTTGGTTCTTCTAACTGTTATGTTTTCTTTGAATTACAAAAAGAAGGTACATTTACTAGTGAATATCTAGTAGGTTAATGGGATGACGAATATGAAATTAATCACCGAAGTCAATCAAGACATTGAAATTGTCACAGAAGAATTGAATGAGGGCAAAGAGAAAAACCTTTATATTAAAGGCATATTTCTCCAGTCGGCCATTCAAAACAGAAACGGTCGAGTTTATCCAGAAGAAATAATGGACAACGAAGTCGGAAGATATATCAACGAAAGCATAGACAAGAAACGTGCTATGGGCGAGCTAGGTCATCCATCTGGTCCATCTATAAATTTAGATAAAGTTTCTCATATTATTACCGAACTAAAGAAGATTGGCACTAATTGGCATGGTGTTGCAAAAATCACCAATACACCAATGGGGGATATTGCTAAAGGTTTGATAGAATCTGGTGTATCACTTGGCGTATCTTCTAGAGGTATGGGTTCAATTAAAGCCAACAGTAAAGGTATTAATGAAGTCCAAAACGATTTTAAACTGGCTACAGCAGCAGATATTGTTGCAGATCCATCAGCACCTGACGCGTTTGTTAATGGTATTATGGAAGGTGTAGAATGGGTTTGGAAAAACAATGTTCTAGTCGCAGAGAAAATAGAAGAAGAAATCGAACAGGTTGTGGCATCTAGAACACTAAATGAGAATGCTAAGCTTAAATTATTCAGAAAATACGTAAACAGTATTTAAAAAATTAGATTTTAATAAATAAAATATAAATTACCCAAAGGAGTACAAAATGGATCCAGTAGATAACACACTTCCTAATGAAGAAGCAGAAGACATTTCTTCAATAGAAGAAGGCACTGCTGCAGCAGAAACACTAAAGCCGGGCGGTGGGTCTGGTGCTTCAGAATCAAAAGCTAAGATGCTAGATACTTTTGTATCTTTGATGTCACAACTTGGTAAAGAAGATCTTTCAAAATTTATGAACGATGCTCTTGCACAAATTGGTAAAGAAGCAGACAAGGTTCCAGACGGAGCAGCTGCATCTAATAAAAATAGTATTTCAGCAAAAGCTTCTGCAGCTAAAGCTGTTAAAGAAGATCTTGATGAATTCCTTGGTGAAGAAGAAGATTTCACTGAAGATTTTAAAGAAAAAGCATCTACACTCTTTGAAGCTGCTGTTAATACTAGAATCAATTTGGAAACAGTTCGTCTTGAAGAAGAATTTGCTGATAAAGAAATTGAATTAAGAGAGCAACTTGAAGCTGATCTGCAAGAAAACGCAAATGCGATTTTTGAACAACTAACTGAAAAGTTAGACCAGTATCTAAACTATAATGTGGAAACATATATGGAAGAAAATGCTGTTGAACTTGAATCACAACTTCGCAACGAAATTGCTGAAAACTTCATTTATGGATTACAAAATCTATTCGCTGAAAGCTTTATTAAAGTTCCAGAAGATAAGATTGATATCCTTGGTGAAATGAAAGCTGAAATCTACGATCTTAAAGAAAAATTGAACGAAACAATTAATACTAAGATTGAACTTGAAAGAGTTGTCGAAGATAATAATAAAAAGAATATCGTTGATGCTATTTCAGCCGATCTAGTAGATACACAAAGAGAAAAAATGGCTTCACTTGCTGAAGGTCTAGAATATGCCGACAGTGACGGTTTCAAGAAAAAGCTTGAAATCATCAAAGAAAGTTATTTTGGTAAGAAAGCAACTTCAGCAAAAACCGGTATGATCACTGAAGAAATCGACGGTGAAGTTGGTTCTACTGAAGAAGAAGTTAATACTACCCCAGAGATGCAGCGCTACCTAGCACAAGCTTCTAAGGGTGCAAAATAATAATTTAATAAATAATTAAAACCAGCTAAAATGGTTAATTAAGGAGAAGTAATAAATGTCGTATCTAGCCGAAGAAATTCAAAATAAGTGGAAGCCGCTTCTAGAAGCAGAAGGCCTTTCGCCAATTAAAGACGCGCACAGACGTGCCGTTACTGCACAGCTTTTAGAAAATACTGAAAAATCTCTTAATGAGGGCCGTCACGAATTTCTATCAGAAGCTGCGCCAACAAACGCAACAGGTTCATCTATTGATAACTTTGACCCAGTACTTATTTCGCTGGTTCGCCGTTCAATGCCTAACCTGATCGCTTATGACATCTGTGGTGTTCAGCCAATGACTGGTCCAACTGGTCTTATCTTTGCTCTTAGAGCACGCTACGACGGTCAAGCCGGTGCTGAAACATTCTACAACGAAGTTGATACTGCACATGCAGGTCGTGGTGGTGCTAATGCATCTCCTACCGATGCTGGTTACGCAACAGCAAACGTTGTTGGTGGTCAAGCTACAAACGTAGGTACCGTTCCTGGTTCTGCTAACAACGTTGGTGCTAATACATACAACTTCGGTGGTGGTGTTCAGACCGCTCTTGCTGAAGGTCTTGGATCTAACACAACTGCTATCTTCCCAGAAATGGCGATCAGCATTGAAAAGGTTACAGTTTCTGCAAAGTCAAAAGCTCTAAAAGCTGATTACTCGCTTGAACTAGCACAAGACATGAAAGCAATCCATGGTCTTGACGCTGAAACCGAACTATCGAATATCCTTTCGGCAGAAGTTCTTTCAGAAATCAACCGTGAAGTGGTTAGAACTATTCTAACAACTGCTGAACGTGGTGCTACTGAAGGTACAACCAATGCTGGTGTATTCGACCTTGATACAGACGCAAACGGCCGTTGGTCAGTTGAAAAATTCAAGGGTCTTCTTTTCCAGATTGAAAGAGAAGCTAATGCGGTAGCTAAGGGTACCAGACGTGGTAAGGGTAATATCATCATCTGTTCTTCAGATGTTGCTTCTGCTCTAACAATGGCTGGTGTTCTGGATTATACTCCAGCTCTTGCTAATTCACTTGAAGTTGATGATACTGGTAATACTTTTGCTGGTGTTCTTAACGGTAGAATGAAAGTTTACATCGATCCATACACAACAGGCAACTATCTAGTTGTTGGTTATAAAGGTGCTTCACCTATGGATGCTGGTTTATTCTACTGCCCATATGTTCCACTTCAGATGGTTCGTGCGGTTGATCCTAACACATTCCAACCAAAAATCGGGTTTAAAACTCGTTATGGTATGGTAGCAAATCCTTTTGCTGAAGGTCTTAATGAAGGTCTTGGTAGATTAGAACAGGATAGCAATAAATATTATCGTAGACTTATCGTTACGAATTTGATGTAGTAGTTATAATTAACTTGGTGTAGAAATTACAAAGAGTAAATAAAACATAATAACAAAAATAAAAAATAAACTAGAGGGACTTCGGTCCCTCTTTTTTTGTAAGAAGCTAGATTTAATAAATAATAAATAAATATAAAAGAGGCGAGTGTTCATGGATTTACAATTACTTATAGAAAACTACTTACTACTTGAAAACGCGAAAAGAATAGATTTTCTAAACGATCACTTTAAAGATGGATTTGATACTAGTCACGATACGCTTGCTAAACATACAGAGACAAAGGATATCATTAATCACTTTGCAAAGAAAGCTGATCCTACTTCTAATAAATCGCATAGTCAATGGGTTCTAAATCAGTATAAGCAAGGAAACATCCGTCAAGAAGATGCTGGCAGTATCAAGAAAACATTAAAAGATTTTGATAAATCTAAAGATCATCTCGAAAAGAAAGATATCAATCAATATAAACATGTTGCTGATTTAAGAGATGCTGTTGTTTCTAAAGTACAAATTGCTAACGACAAAGAAAAGGAGAAGAAGAAACTTGCTGATAATAAAGGCGAAGATCTTCGCCAATTATATGACAAAGATGGAGTAACTGGTTTTAAAATACCAAATAGAGAATCATCTATTCGTAATTATGGTGCTAATGGTACTAAAGCCAAAACAAATTGGTGCACTGCAGCCAATTCAACAAACAACATGTTTAACCACTATAAAGGTGGTAAATATACTATGCATTTTCCTAATGGTCATGTTCTTCAATTTCACCACCAATCAAGGCAGATTATGGATGAAAAAGACGTACCTGTAGATTCAAATGATCCCAGATATCATGACAACCTGAATCATATTAATGATTTCTTAAATCACACGCATGAATTAGAGAAACACCCAGATACAAATCTTAAAGACAAATATAAAAGATATAGTCCTGAAGAAACTAATGAACATTTAGACAGACTTATTAAAGGTGAGTCAAACTATCAACATGAGAATGCATTAGACAATATAATTTCTAATAATAAATTATCTAAAGAACATGTCGCTGCGCTGACAGATCATAATGGTAATTATGACCTGGAAAAGCATTATAAAAAATATCTTAAAAAGAATCCTCACGTTAATGCAAACAACGTATCCGAGGATGATTGGCATCATCTGTCTCAAAATCCGAATAGAAGTTCTGATATGCTCCATCATGAACTAGACAACATTGATAAATATCATCCTAACAAGGGCGCAAAGTCAATTTCTGGCTATAATACAACACTCGACGCCGCCACAAATAGAAACGATGATCATCTAACAAAAATATTAAAGAATCCTAAATTTACTGATTCTTTGACAGGGGCGGCATTTGATAGAGATTCAAATAATCCATCTCATACAAATCAAGAAAAATACGCATCAATATCACCAGAAAATACTAAAAGAATTTTAATCAATCAAAAAGATATTAGTCCAAAATTATTAGACGTTGGTTCGAAGGAATATCCAGAAGAATTTTCTAAACATATGCAAAAACCCGAATCTGCTAACAATTTACATCAACATCACTTTGAAAACATATTAAAATCTGGTGAGGAGATGTTAAATAGAAATCCAGGTGATAGAGATACACATCACACTATATCAAATATTACTAATCATATATTGCACACTAAAAACCCAGAGGCCGATGGATATAAAGCATCAGCAGTGAATTTATTTCATAATATGCTTTCACATGATAAAAATAAAGAGAAGCTGCTCTCCAATCACGCTTCTAATTCGGTTCTCACATCAAATAAACTTAGTAAAGATGACGTAAATTCTTTATGGGATGCTACTAAAAATAATATTGGCGCAAGAGCCAATCTAGCTAAAAACGATAAAATTGATGGAGATAAATTACACGATCATATCGATGGTGGTAATGCCAATGCTGATATCATGGATAATAAAAATATTAAGGGCGAACATTTAGAAAAGTTAATTAAAACCACACACAATCCTGAAAGAATACTAGATCATAAGAAATTTGATCATGAAAATATGAATAGATCATTCTCTGACGCTAAAAGGCATGATGTCGTCAGTTCTATGTTGCATCATCCAAAGGTTACACAAACTATGCAAATGAAAGCATTGGCAACTCCACATCAACATGCTGCACTGAGTTCATCACCATTCACATCGCCATCAATTTTACATAAATTGGCGGACTCTCCAGCGGCATTTATTAGAAAGAATGTTGTGCAACATAAAAATACAGACAATGATACGTACAAAAAACTTCTAAATGACGGAGACAGTGAAGTAAGCGAAATTGCAAACAAGAAGGTAAAACACTAATGGATATAGAAATTCGCGGCAGAAAAACAGACAAGCATCCGGGTTTTACTCATGAATTTTATGATAAGAGTACTGGTGAACCAGTCCTTCATGCTAGAAAGAGTGACTATGGAGACAATACATATTCGTCAGAACCACATAAAGATTTTTTAGCAGCGCATAAACACGTATTATTACCACATACTATTGGAGACATGTCTGAGCGCAATCTCAAGCCCGATCATATACGCAATAAAGCATATCAAGCACTCAATAAGGCTTATAGGGAACATTATAGCGCTGATGAACCAAAAACATCATATACACATGAAGGAGTTCATCATTTTAAAAATAGTAATGGTGATAAATTAAAATATGAAAAATATGCGCTTCATGACAAAGACAAAAAACACATATTAGACTTCTACACTGAAAAAGCACCAGGGCTTTTAAAATCCGGTACACCGATTAAACATATAGTAAAAAATGATGACTATGAGGGAATTCATCACTACGATACTGCTAAAGTGAAACATTCACGACTTGATGTAGGTAATATTAAAAATATAAGCGATTATATCCACGAGCTTAAAAATAAACCAGAGCCAAGATTTGTTGGAGCCAATTCGGCATCAGCTCACCACAAAACATTCAAAACCAGTCTACCACAGAAAGAAGCCATTGATGCATATACAACACATCTGTTGGATGAAGATTCAGATTTAGATTTACATTCTAAGAGCGAACATGGAAGTGTATTGAAAACCAATGCTGAAAAGGCTGGGCAATATGGGACAAAACACACACATATGATTCACTATATAGATGGACATATTCATCATACAACATTAAATGATGTTAACTCTAAAACTAATTCTAACATTATAGAATCAGCACAATAAAAAAAGGGGGCTAAGCCCCCTTTTAAGATTCGGTTTAATTAAGCGCGCTTGCGGTACGGCTTGAAAACATGTTCGCCGACAATGTTCTTCGGGCTAATGCGCTTCTGAACACCGCTGCGAGAATTTTCGACAATGACGAGTGGACCAGCGCGGTTGATGATAAGCCCAACGGCGGGACGAGCACGGCCAGCGTGTACTTTATAACGAACGAGAGTTCCTTTAATGAGATCCATATTTAATTCCTATATGTTTGTTTCGATATGACTCTTATATCACACATCCAATTTAATGTCAACTATTAAAGTATAAATATTTAAAATAAGTAGGATTAAAATGGCAGGTAATTTAAACAGAAACAATCTTTCTCCCTTAGGATTTCAATTTAAGGTTGACAGAACACCCAATATGGAATATCATGTACAGGGTGCATCGTTCCCTGGAATGAATTTAGGTGTTGCTACTATTGGTACTGGATTTGTGAAAATTCCAACACCTGGTAACATATCATATGATTCATTCTCAGTAACGTTTAAAGTTAATGAGAACCTAAAGAGCTATACGGAAATATTTGATTGGATGGTCGCATTGGGACACCCTGACGGATTATATCAATATGACAACAGAAAATCTGATTGTAGTCTAATCATACTCAATAGCAATAAAAGACCACAGGTCAGTGTTAAATTCACTGATTGTTTTCCAACATACATATCACCGATTAATTTTGATGCTACTATGGAAGACGTACAGTATGTTACAGCAACTGTAAATTTTACATTTTTACGAATGTTTTTTCAAGATATCTAAAATAACAGTTGACAACTCTGTCAAACTATGATATAATGCTATTAAGCACTACAGATGTATTAGTAGTATGTTTAATATCTGTTCTAAGGAAAGTAAATGAAAGTAATCAATTTACATGCTGGCCCAGGTGCTGGTAAGAGTACGACAGCAGCGGCATTATTTGCACACATGAAGTGGAATGGAATAAACGTAGAGTTGGTAGATGAATATGCTAAAGAGATATCTTGGGATAAGAGATATAATCTATTAGAAGATCAAGCGTATGTAATGGCTAAACAGAATCGTAAACTATGGAGATTGAGAGATCAAGTAGACTATGCTATTACTGATAGTCCATTAATACTTGCACCATTATATTGCTCTGATCTATATATGCCAAATTATTTTACTAAGTTCACACACGAAGTGTATCGTTCTTACGATAATATCAATATACTACTCAATAGAGTTAAACCATTTTCTAGTATTGGTAGACACCATACAGAAGAACAATCAAGACAAAAAGATGTAGAAATTAGAGCCATGCTTAACGAGTATGACTATGATTATTATATGATAGACTCAGATGAAAATGCACATAAAGAAATTTACGATAGGATATTTGAATGATAAAAGACTTAGTGAAATATGACGATCCAATACTTAAGAATGAAACAGAAAAATTTGATTTCACTGAGCCCCAGATGGATCCAGTTGAGTTGTCTAGAGAATTAGCAGAGACTATGATTTTTAATAATGGGATCGGTCTGGCTGCTAACCAGATTGGTAGACCCTACAGTGTTTTTGCTATGATGGCAGAGAAAATTATTGTGTGCTTTAATCCTAAAATAGTTGACATGTCGTTAGAAAAGATATATCTTGATGAAGGGTGCTTATCATATCCCGGACTTGATGTTAAGGTCCAAAGATCAAAGAAAATTAAAGTTCGTTATACCGAGCCATCTGGCGAAGTAGTGACGAAAGTTTTCGATGGGATGACTTCGCGTGTTTTCCAACACGAACTTGATCATCTAGACGGAACGAATTTTATCAGTAGAGCTACTGGTATTCATAAAACACAGGCTCTTACTAAATGGAAGAAAGTGAAGCGCAATGATAAAAAAGCAACATTTCATACAGCTGTATGATCCTAAAACTCATGAGCGCCTTGATAAACTATGGGTTGTGCCAGAAAAAACCCTCAATAAAATATATGAAATGGTGAAAAAACATGACAAAGAACATAATACTAAATCCGCTATCATATGAAGAATTGGAATATTACCGTACCAATTTTTGGAGTTATTGGAAAGCAATTTCGCCCATCCACTTGATGGTCTATGTAGCTACAGAGGAACGACATGGATCAACCTATGATGCCATTAATCAGTCATGGAGATATGAAGAACTTCCACCTGGTGATTTGTATTGGCATATAGAAGTTGAGCATGAACAACAGCGTGTTAAGAAGAGCTTCTTCGGTCTTAAGAAATCTCATTATACGAAAACCCAATATTATAGAATCTCGTCTACATGTCGCAATAGATCTAATAAAGTTGAAGTGGATGAAGCTTTTGCTTCTATGACACCACAGATCACATTGAAATTAAAAGAATTGAAAACTATCATGGAAAATGCTGTAGCTCTTAATCGCTATGGATATCTTCCCGGTACTCCAGAATATGACTCTATGGTAAAAGATGTTATCGCTAGCTCTAGTGTATAAATAGAAGGATTATCTCTCACAACAACATTGATCGATCAACAGGAAGCAATTAAGCTCTATGAAACTCGAAGACATACTTAATGCTTGGGAAGTAGATTCCAAAGTTTCACCTACAGATCTTGGTAACGAAGCAATAAAGATTCCACAACTTCACCATAAATATTATAGGATGTTTGTGAATGAAAGATTGTTTCTTCGTAAATATCAAGAAGATGCTAAAGAACTCAAATTGGAAAAATACGAGTTCTACACGGGTGGGCCAACTGAAGAAACTCATGCTAAAGGCTGGGTATTACCACCACGTGGCAAGATACTCAAGAGTGATGTTCAGCAATTTTTAGATGCCGATAAAGATATCATCAAACACAATCTTAAAATGGGACTTCAACACGAGAAGATAGATCTTCTTGAATCAATAATCAAATCATTAGTCAACAGGGGATTTCAAATTAAATCTGCAATTGACTGGGAAAAATTCCAAGTTGGAGCATACTAATTGGCTGACGTCCACTTACAACATTTAGATTACTCTCAAATAAGAATTATAAGTAAAGAACCTTCGATAATGAGGGAACTTGCTGATCACTTCACATATTTTGCAGATAATTATAAATTTCATCCCAAATTTAGAGCTAGAATGTGGGACGGAAAGATCCGTTTACTTCGAGCCGATAATGGTATAATATATGCTGGTCTAGCACAGAAAATTAAAAAGTTTTGTGATGCTAATAGATATTCTCTAACATTTGATGATGAGCTTTGCTACGAAAATATAAGCAAGCATGAAGTAGAACAATTCATTGAGAAACTCAATCCGCCAGAATGGCTTGATACTAGAGATTATCAGATAGACTCTATTGTAAAATGTATAAGATCAAATAGACGAACACTCATAAGTCCAACTGCTTCTGGTAAATCGTTTATGATTTACGTTCTGACTCAATGGTACAAAAAGAAAACATTGTTGATTGTTCCAAGAATTGGTCTTGTAGCACAGATGAGAGATGACCTCATATCATATGGTTTTGATGGTGTAATATCGACAAGCACAGATGGTGGTATTGATAAGAGTAATGATATAGATGCAGATATTGTTATAACCACATGGCAGAGTTTAGATAACGGTAAGACCAGACTTCCTAAAAAGTGGTACAATCAGTTTGATGTAGTATTCGGTGATGAAGCACATGGCGCAAAAGCAAAATCACTTATAAACATACTCACTAAACTTACTGAGTGTAAGTATAGATTTGGTACTACTGGTACACTAGATAATCAGACTTTAAATGAAGCAACTATTCAAGGTCTCTTCGGTCCAATATTTAAAAGTGTAAGTACTAAAGAGCTCATGTACATGGGTTACGTCGCTAAATTACAGATTAAAGCAGTAGTTTTAAACTATGAAGATGAATTCTGTAAAGAAGCTAAAGGGATGAAATATCACGATGAGATAGAATATATTGTTAGCTGTCCAGAAAGAAATAAATTTCTAAAAAATCTTACTCTCTCACTTGATGATAACAAGCTTCTGTTCTTTCATAGAAGAAAGCACGGTGAAGCTTTAAAAGATATGATCACTGCAGGATCTGAGAATAATGTATTCTATATTGTAGGTGGGATAGACGCTGAAGTTCGAAATAGTATTAGATACGCTATGGAGAAAGAACACAATGCAACACTAATTGCATCATTAGGTACCACATCAACTGGTATATCTATCAACAAACTTAAGCATATGATATTTGGCCATCCATCAAAATCTATGATACAAGTACTTCAGAGCATCGGTCGATTATTGCGACTACATTCTGATATCGAAACTGTTTATCTATATGACATCGTAGATAATCTAACGTATGGTTCAAAACAGAATTATACATTGAAACATTTTGAAGCTAGATGTAAAATATACGACGACGAGAAATTTGATTATAAAATTTACAATGTGAAAATAAGGAAAGCTCGAAATGACTGATGTACATTACCTATTGATTAAACTTGTATCTGGTGAAGAAATTCTAGGAAAATCAGATGTCCATATTGACAAATTAGACGAATATGTAAATCTCTCTGATGTTGTTACGTTTGATACTGAACTCGACGACGGTGGTGGAAGAGTATTTCTTTCACCGTACATGGGATTGAGTATACTTGCACCAGATAAACAATTTATGTTTACATTCAGTATGAAACATGTTATGTTAATCTTTACACCACCCAAAAAGATGCAAGATTTTTATGATGGCTACTTGGCGCAAAGGGGTGAGGATCCAGTCTGGCTTGACGAGTCTGTGGAGCATCTTCTAGATCATAACAATAACAAAAAATTAAACTGAGGAACTTATAATGGCTCGCAAACGTGGTCCACATTATGTGGACAATAAAAAATTGTATGAAGATTTAAAAGTTTACATCTATTCAGTTAGAGAAGCTAAAGAACGAGGTGATGAACAACTGCCCCGTGTTACACCAGAAGTTGGTGAAGCAATCATGAAGATTGCTAATAAGTTAGCTAATAGACCAAACTTCATTGGATATTCCTATAAGGATGAAATGATATCGGATGGAATAGAGAATTGCATTCTTTACGTGAAGAGCTTCAATCCAGACAAATATACTAATGCATTTGCTTATGTTACTCAAATTATTTGGAATGCATTTCTTCGTAGAATTCAAAAAGAACAGAAGCAGCAATACATCAAACAAAAATCGATGATCAATTCTCATATTATGAATACTCTAGCAGATAGCCCAGATGATTCGAAACATTTGAATTCACTATCAATTGATCTATATACTTCACAGAGTGTAGAGCTTATGAAGAAGTTTGAAAAGAAAAAGAAACCAAAAGAAGTTAAAAAGAAGGGCGTAGAAAAATTCGTTGAAGAAGACGAAAAGGAGTAAGCTATGGATAAATATACTATAAATAAAATACCAGTCAGTGTTCAAAATATAATCGAAAATTTTGAACACAAATCAAATCCTAAGAATGTGAGATTTAACAATCAAACTACATTAGAGAATATAGTGAAATATTGTACACTTTCACTGAATAAAAATAGGATAACTTAATGTCCAAAATCGCTCTAATTACCGACACACATTTTGGTGCACGAGGGGATAGCGTTTCCTTCGCAGAATATTTTAATAGATTTTATTACGATATCTTTTTCCCAGAATTAGAAAAGCGTGGAATTAAAAGATGCATTCATCTTGGTGATATTGTAGACAGACGTAAGTACATCAATTTTATTACAGCTCGTCATTTAAAAAACTTTATTAGTAAGTTTGACGAGCTTGGTATTGATTTAAGTGTGATCATCGGTAATCACGATACAGCATTTAAAAATACCAACGAATTCAATTCTATGAATGAGTTATATAGTCATAGTAGATTACAAATGCAGTATCTTTCAGACGCTCAAGATATCGAGGTGGATGGTGTTAGTATCGCCATACTGCCCTGGGTCTGTTCTGGGAACTATGTTGAGAGCATGGAATTTGTTAATAACACCAAGTCTCAAATACTATTCGGTCACTTAGAAATTCAGGGATTTGAAATGTACAGAGGCGCTGTAAATGATCATGGATTATCTACCGACATTTTCAGTAAATTTGATGTTGTTTGTTCTGGTCACTTTCATCACAAATCAAGCAGAGGTAATATCAATTATCTTGGCAGCCCGTTTGAAATTACTTGGTCTGATTGGAATGATCCGAGAGGTTTTCATATTTTTGATACGGAAACGAGAGAGCTCGAATTTGTTGAAAACCCATACGTGATGTTCAATAAGCTTTATTATAACGACAACGAAAAAACGTTGGATGAATTATTGAATTTCGATGCTAATAGATTGAAATCTTCTTATGTTAAAGTAATCATCACTGAAAAGACTAACCCGTACTGGTTTGATATGTACATCGACAAAATAGAAAAAGCTGGTGTACTTGATTTACAAGTAATTGAAGATAGTCTTAATATGAATTTTGATGATGACGATGGCGATGTCATTGATGAGGCTGAAGATACACTCAGCATACTCAGAAAATCCGCAGAAAATGTGGATGCTAAAATTGACAAAAAAGAATTAGATATGTTTTTAACAGATCTTTACGATGAAGCTTCATCCGCTGAATAAATAAAACATATGTGGAATGTAATATAATATGCAAATAGTTTTTCAGAAACTAAGATATCAAAATTTTCTTTCAACTGGTAATCAGTTTACAGAAATAATTTTTAACAGATCAAAATCGACACTGGTTGTGGGTGAAAATGGTGCGGGCAAGTCTACTATGCTCGACGCGTTGTTTTATGTGCTATATGGGAAAGCTTTTCGTAACATCAATAAGCCACAGCTGATTAATTCTATCACTAACAAAAATCTCTTAGTTGAATGTGAATTTTCTATTGGTAAGAAACAATATTTAATTCGTAGAGGTATGAGACACAATATATTTGAAATTCATATCAATGGTGAGATGATAGATCAAAACTCTGATATTAGAGAATACCAAGACATACTATCTAAAAATATTCTTAAGATGTCTGATAAATCTTTCAGACAGATTGTTGTTCTTGGATCAGCCAATTATCAACCATTCATGCAGTTATCTGCAGGTGATAGACGTCAAGTAATTGAAGACCTTCTAGACATACAAATCTTCTCTGTTATGAATAGTATATTAAAAGAGAAGATTTCACAGAATAAAATAGATACACATTCTGCCGATTATGAAATTAAAATGGTTGAGCAGAGAATTGAGCTTAATGAAAAGCATGCTAAATCATTAAAGAGCAATAACAACGAGCTCATTATAAAGAAGAACAACCTTATACTTGAAGTAACAGACAAGATATCTCATAGTAACATTGAGATTAATATGCTGTCGGGTAAAGTAAATGAATTTATGTCTAAGATCAAAGACTCTGATAAGACTAATGTCAGAGTACAGAAGATTTTAGATCTTGAGAAAAAGATAGAAGGCAAAGTAAGATCTATTAAAAAAGAAATCGGCTTCTTTGAAAACCATGATAGTTGCCCAACATGTGAACAGGATATAGATGCTAGATTTAAAACTGGAAGGCTTGAATTGCGAGAGTCTCAGTTAGTTGATACTGAAGAAGCTTTGCTATCATTAGAAAAAGAATACACTAAAGCAAGTGAAAGAATTGTAGAGATTACTGCAATCAACAATGATATCAATGCTCTTCAGAGTAAAATTCAAGATCATATGACCGACATTAGATTGTATAACAATAATATTGAAGCATTAAAATCTGAAATTGAAGAACTCAAAAACGATACTACACAGATCAATCTTAATTCTGAAGAAATAAAAACCCTGAAGAAGGAAAAGAAAGATAAAGTAAAACATAAATATGATCTTGTAAACAAGAAAAGATTACACGACATATCGTCGATGTTACTTAAAGACAGTGGTATCAAAACAAAAATAATTAGACAATATATTCCTATCATCAACAAACTTGTGAATAAATATTTACAGGCGATGGATTTCTTTGTCAATTTTGAAATCGATGAAAAGTTCAATGAAACCATTCGTTCCCGATTTAGAGATGAATTCTCTTATGCATCTTTCTCTGAAGGAGAAAAGATGAGAATCGATCTATCATTGATGTTCACATGGCGTTCTATTGCCAAATTGCGAAACTCAGCATCTACCAATATACTCATAATGGATGAAGTGTTTGATAGTTCGCTCGATAGCAACGGAACAGAAGAATTTCTAAAAATTTTAGAAACACTAACACAGGAAACTAATGTCTTCATCATAAGCCACAAGGGCGATGTCTTGTATGACAAGTTCCACAGTGTTATCAAATTTGAAAAACACCTTAACTTTAGTAGAATAGCAGCATGACCGAGAAAATAGAAGATTTTATTGTGCATCAGGGACCTATGGATAGTCCGATGCAGCATGCAAAATATTGTGTTTTTGCTGGAAGACAGCAAGGCAAGACTATGGCTCTTATCGAATCACTCCCAGATAGCCCATGCATGGTAGTTATCCATAGTATAAATTCTAGAGATAATATTAAAAGTCTTATCAGACGGCATAGAAAAGACTACGATATATCCAACATAAGTTTTGTATCAACTAAAAATAAAGATTGGGAATATCAACTTAAAGGATTTAGTTTCCCAGTGTTTGTCGATAATGCTGTATTAGATAATCTCGTATTAGATTTTGTAGATGGTTTGAATATTTATGCCAATTCGAGAGAACAGCATGGCTACTAATGGTATGACAAAAAAATTAATACAGAAGAAAGCAATTAGAGTGCTTTAATATTTAAAGGAAATTGAGAATGATTAATATGAGTAAATGGGTTCACGACATACATGGAATGCACATTAAATTTGGCTTTCACGAGAGTGTAGCTGATTTTGATAATGACAAAAAGAAAGTATTGCTTGACTTTAGAGTAAAATTTCTTGAAGAAGAATTGAATGAGATTAAAGACAATATGGATAATCCAGAAGAAGTAGTGGATGGACTTATTGATCTATGTGTTGTTGCAATTGGAACACTTGATCTTTACAATATCAACGCAGAAGAAGCATGGGACAAAGTGCACAAAGCAAATATGTCTAAACAGCGTGGTGTTAAGAAAGAACGTCCTAACCCACTTGGAATGCCAGACCTTATGAAACCAGAAGGATGGACGGCACCATCTCATGAAGGCAACCATGGAACACTACCAAAATGACACGTGAACTGATTTTCGACATGGAAACAATGGGGCAAGATACATCAAAATGTGTCATGCTCGATTGTGCTTATTATACCTTTGACCGTGATAGATTTACAACTGATAAACCATACACATTCGAAGAGTTGGTAAGAGATATACAATACAGAAAAGTGTCTGTTGTAGATCAAGTGAATAATTACAGTTATGTTGTAGATAAATCTACAGTAGAATGGTGGTCTAAGCGTGAACCGGAAGTTAGACGGAGAATTCTTCCAAAACCAACTGATGTTCTCTTAAGAACATTTTTTATTGATATGATGGATTATATAGGTAATGGCAAAGGATTAGATCGATTTTGGACTCGTTCAAACACATTCGATCCTGTAATTCTTTGGAGAATTGCATCATCACTTGAAGAAGAAAAGCTACACAATAAAAGACTTCCATTCTGGGCAGTTAGAGATGTTAGAACATACATCGATGCTATGACAGATTTTAAAAAGCATATGAATAATTTCATACCAATCAGTGATACTGAAAAATGGAACAAAATGTTTGAACAGCACAACTGTGTACATGATGTTGCTGCTGATGTTTTACGACTTCAAACCCTAGCGAGAGTGAATGAAGATCTTTCCGTATGATCGTAACTAGCACTCGGCCAGTTACAAAGAAGACTCGCATTGGAGATTGTGCTGAGGATATAGTTTTAAATTATCTTCAAACAAGGGGCAACTGCTACAAATCTTTTAATGAATATGATGAAGAGAAAGATTTAGTGTATAATGGTTATTATGTAGAAGTAAAAGCTAGAACTAAAATCGTAAAATCTCCAATATCAAATTCTTTTGCTATGGAGGAAAATCAATGGCGCAAGATGGACAATGTTGATATAAATATATTTGTAAATATTCCGCTGTCTTCACTAGAACATGTGACGGTTTACTATGTAAAAGATAAAACCGCATTTACTGTTGCATCGTTTCCAGGAGAAAAAGAGAAGCTGCGCTTCTATGATATAAGTAAAATGGAAATAATTCACACTCTTAAAGATAGTACTGAATTATATGATTTAAGTTTCAGTAAATATAAGAAATCTTAATTATGACAAAAGATGATAAATATAGAGTATTTTCAATACTATCACTAGCACAATACGAAGGTCTTAAATCATTAGGTCTTTATGATGATGTGCATATCAAAGCGGCTATACAATTACACAAAGATGGATATTATAATTGTCCGAATGTAAACTCTGGGCTCATGTCTGAAACGGCGCATGATAATGCTCTAGCTGGCAAATCACATCTAAATGCTAATGATCATTATTATTCAAGAACACGGTCCAGTGGTGATTTCTTTAGACATTATAACGAAGGCAGATTTTCTCCAGATAAACTCGATAGAGTATCAGCCTGGTATAAATCTAGATGTAGAATACATGTCGTTACCAGAGATGAAAATCGAAAGCTTATTCCACATCAAAATAATATCACATTAAAAGACAAACACTATTCAATCCATTACGAAGCTGTTGGTATTAATCTAGTTGAAAAACCAGATCTAAGAAATAAGTTTATCTTCGTAATTGATGAGCAGGCATATGATACTGCAAAAGGTGTTGCAGACGAATTTAAAATCAGTGTAGCTACAGTACACTCAAGATGCAAAAATGAAAGATATGATAAATGGATAAAAATTCCGAAAAAGAATCAATTAAAGTCTTAAGAGAATGTATTGATCTTCAAGCCAAAAAGGCTAACGACTACCAAAATCCAAATTCAATTATTCGACAAGCAGATTATTATCCATCTGGCTGTCTAACAATACTAGAAATTATGCATGCTAAAATACTTAGAATTAGGTCTGTGATGGAAGCCATGAATAATGATCCAAAGTACAAAGCCAATTTCGAATCGTTAGAAGATAGTGCCAAAGATTTAATTAACTATGCCAGTTTTTTCGTATCATATTCGAGAGGTCAGATGGAAGGCCAAGATACAAGTAGAGACTTCACAAATCGTAAAGTTGGAGATGAATGATGATGACATTAGAATATGCCGATGTGGATATCGTTAGACAAATATTTAAAGAAAAGCTTTTCAGAGAAGAATTTGTAACAGACAAATCTGGTGTTAAGACTATTGAATGGGTTGGTGCATCCTTCATGGCAAACGAAGAAACTATTTTCGGTCCAGTCAATTGGGATTATGTAGATAAAGAAATCCAATGGTATAATAGTTGTTCTTTAAATGTGAATGATATTCCAGGAAATACACCAGAAATTTGGAAACAAGTAGCTGATCCAGATGGATTTATCAATTCAAATTATGGTTGGTGTGTATATCATCCAGACAACGGATATCAATATCAAGCAGCCAAAGATGAGCTATTAAAAAATAGAGATAGCAGACGAGCTATCATGATCTATACCAGACCAACAATGCACTTCGACTATAATTTTAACGGTCGGAGTGATTTTATGTGTACAAATGCACAACAATATGTTATAAGAGACAATAAGTTACATGTTATTGTGCAGATGAGATCCAATGATGTTGTATTTGGATATCGTAATGATAGAGCATGGGCAGATCATGTGCTTTCGAAATTGGCTAATGATCTTGAAATAGATAAAGGAAATATTTATTGGCAGGTTGGCAGTCTACACGTGTACGAGAGACATTTTGATTTAGTAAAATGATAGTACCGTTTAGTTATCAGGGTTCTAAAATAAGAGAGATAGGAAAGCTTTCAAAATTTATCCCTCAAAATTCTAGAATTATAGAGCCATTTTTTGGTTCTGGAATAGTTACGATGAAGCTTGGAGCCGATGATCATCAGTGTGCTATTAATGATTTAAATAAAGATGTCGCTGAAGTTTGGAAAGCTGTTCCAAATATTAAATTTTTAGATGGAATTGTAAAACTTTGCCAAGAAGAAAATAAAACTGAAGAATTCTATTATGAACATAGAGCAAAGTATAATGAACTTTGGAAAGCTGATATTTGGAATATCGAAAGAACAATTCTTTTTTATTATTTAATGTCTTCATGTCACGCAGGGATGATTAGATATGGACCTAATGGTTTTAACACATCATACAAATTGTATCTTTCAAGCGGTAGAATGTATAATATAAATGAAAGAGTTGTATCACTGCAATATATTCATAGCAAACTTAGTATGATTAAAAATATGGATGCTATAGAATTTTTAAAATGGATAGAGAAAAATATTGATAAATATGACGTCATCTACTGCGATCCTCCATATATAGATAGTGCTTCACAATACATCAATGAATGGAACACTGAAAATCTTATAGAGCTGGATTCATTATTGCAATATTATTCTGATCGACATGACACTGTCGGTATTCTTTCAAATTACTATTCTGATAAAATGAAATATTCTGGTGAAATATTTACACATGAAACTGTTAGACAAGCATCATCTAAAAACGTTATTAAGAAAGATGTAATAATTTCATACGGCACTTCTAAATTCGAATTGGAGAAATTTTTTAATGAATAAGTGGACAAAACGATATTTGAATTTAGCTAGAGAAATATCTACATGGTCGAAGGACCCGTCAACACACGTTGGTGCTATAATAATTGGCAATCATGGTCAAATTATTTCTCAAGGTTATAATGGATTTCCGCGTGGAATTACAGATTCGAATCACAGATTAAATGATCGAGAAACTAAATACAGATACATGGTTCATGGTGAAATGAATGCAATATATAATGCTGGTCTTAATGGAGTATCACTTCTAGATACGACGCTTTATGTTTATGGTCTTCCAGTTTGTTCAGAATGTACTAAGGCTGCCGTACAAGTTGGTATAAATAGAGTAATAATGCAGCATCCAGCAGACATTCCTGAAAAGTGGAACACATCATACAAACTTTCTTATGAAATATTCAAAGAGGGTGGTATTGATGCAATGAGATTTGACTTAGATGATAATATGATAATGGAAAATTGATATGAAGAAAATACTTGTAACAGGCTTCAATAAAATGCAATGTACTGAAGATTTCTTCTTCAGACAACAGTTTAAAGTTGTACCATCCCATTATGCATTATTGAGATGCCTTTGTGATATGGGATATGAAGTAGAGCAACGCGCAGTTGCTCTTGGTGAAGACCTTACATCATATGATGAAGTTATCATATATCTCCATACCCCACAAGCATTCTGTCAAAATCTTTACTCTGGTGCATACGCACTATCACAAAGACCAGATGCTATTCTTGCATTCGATGACTGGCAAGTAGATCAAATTTATAGGGGTCTTCGTGCCTTCAAAAAAAACCTCGCTGACAAAAATGATTTGGCATTCCGAGGATATCTGATTGATCTGCAGAATACACAATATTCAGCAGAGACTCTTAAATCATACACATCAAACTTTGAAGCAGCTGCCGAAATTATTTTCGAAAAGAACAGCACACTTCTAATCTCATCATTCGATAAGGGCGATCTATCATTGTTGAATTTGGATTGGAACCCTGATAAGATCGTCAGATTCAATCCAAACCCATATCACTATAATAGAACACCAGATAACAATTTTATGAGTGACATTACCACTATTTTCGGTAACGATGTAGCACCAGAAGACAAATTAGAAGAATGGAATTTTGCATCCCTTGTTCAAAAGAAAACTCTGAAATGGTTGAAGCTTCAGAATGTTACATGGAAAGTAAATAGATACGGTGCTCGAAGAGGCGCTGAGAAGACTAAACGTCTTACTGAAGATCAAATGTGTAGAGTATATGGAGAACAGTGGGGTTGCTTGATGCCAGGGTATTTTCACTCGGGCTCAGGTTGGTGGAGAGCTCGTCCACTCCAAATTGCAGATGTTGGTTCAATTCTAATCGGTGATCAAAAAGAATTGTTTGTCTATTATCAAGATCAATTCCTTGCATCTAGAAGAGCTGAAGACGTCGAAGCAATGGACTTATCTCAAAGAGCATCATTTGCTAAACAACAAAGAGATGCTCTATATGATAACCATCCTCTCGACAAAGCTGTTACTCGTAATGAACTCGAAACGATGATTGGCTTCCAACACTCATGAAAAAGATTTTAATAGTTGGAGCTGGATTTACCGGTGCTGTTATTGCCCGTCAATTGGCAGAGGCTGGATATGTTGTTGATATAATCGAAAAGAGAGATCATATCGCTGGTAATGCATACGACTATCAATATGCTAACGATGACGGAAATATAAGAGTTCATAAGTATGGACCACATTTGTTTCATACGAATAATGTTCGAGTGTTTGAATATCTTTCTAAATATACCAATTGGGTTTCATATAAACATAAAGTTAAAGCGCTCCTTGAAGACGGGCGGTTTGCCACACTTCCAGTAAACAAAGAAACTAAAGATATGGTTGGTGAAGAGAATGTCCTCAACATATTCTTTAGACCATATTCTCTCAAAATGTGGGGAATGGAATTAGAAGAACTAAATCCAGAGATCATTAATAGAGTTCCCATTCGTGATGACATGAATGAATTTTATTTTCCAAACGACAAATATCAAGTCTTACCAGACAATGGATATACTTCTCTCGTCCACAATATCATATCACATCAAAACATTAGACTGTCTTTAAATAGTCAATTCAACAAATCGATGGAAGATAGATATCATCATATTTTTAATAGCATGCCAATTGATGAATATTATAATTCGTCTCATGGCGAACTTCCGTATAGATCTATTAAATTTGATACAAAATGCTTCTTTAAAACAAAGATTGCTATGCCAACTGCAACAGTGAATTTTACAGACGATGAGAAATTTACTAGAGTAACAGAATGGTCACAGCTCCCTAATCATGGTGAAAACTCATTTTACACAGTGTGTACATATGAAGAACCATGTGATTATAAGGACAATAATTTAGAGCGGTATTATCCAGTTAAAGACGTTTATGGTAACAACAGAAAAATCTATAATAAATACAAAGCAATCATAAATGATAAAGTAACGTTCGTGGGTAGATGCGGTACATACAGTTATCTGGATATGCATCAGGCAGTAAATATGGCTCTGCAAGTAAGTGAGAAATTTATAAATGAAAACATGTCTCCTCGTCGTTAACAGACCATTCTTATCAGACTTTGATAGTCTATATGGACAAGTCATCCATTTGAAAGATAAGTATGATAAAGTAATACTGTTACATCCATACAAAACTAATAAAGTTGTCGAACATATTCCCATTAGAGTAGATGAGTCTGTTCGATTCGATGAAGATATATCTAAAGCTTATGAAAAGAGTTACACTACTTGGATAGACTACTATAATGATATATCATTACTTAAAGATATAAAAATAGATGATATTTGGATTTTTGGCGGTTCTTTAAGCGAGGGTTCTAAATTAAAACGAAGGTGGCCAGATCAACTAGATAGGTGTTTAGATAAACATGACTATATGTTTTACATATCAGTATGTAAACTATATGTTACTCAGTATCTCGTTTTAAAAATTGCTAACTGGAATGATGCACAAATATACGAAGTGTGTTATGATCCCGGTGAATTTTCTCTTGCTATGGTTAAAGACGAAAGAATTAAACCGAAGAAAGATGTTATAGTGTATCATGGATACGATATACCAGAGTTTGGAATTAAAAGACTAGATTCATTCCAAGAATATCTTCTAACAACATCAATAACATATTCGATGGAGTATTTTGATTTTGTTTTCGGTTATTCGTACATCACAAAAGAACGCAAACTGACTCATGACACTATTCAAGAGATATACAATTCGCTCGACTCCAAATATGAAAAGCTTTTGTTCGTTAAGAATAAAATAGATGAAATAAACACATTCATTCCAAGAAATGAGTATCTTCGGTACATTCATAATTCAGATTTTACTCTCATAATGCCAGCATATGAGAAAGACTGTTTTTCGATTTATAGATTATTAGAAAGTGTTCATCATGATTGTATTCCGCTCATACATGAAAGTTGTTTCGTGAAAGACGTAGAAGATTCATATGACATAGATTTAAGCCCATATATAATAAGCAATACAAATATAAATGATGCCATGAGCATGAACCGTGATGCTGGGCTGAAATATCTGAAAGACAAATTATTCAAATGAAACATGCGTCGATAGTACCATTGATTGGTGGCGAAACAATTGCATCACAAAATGTATTCGGTTCTAGACCAGAGTACATTATGTCATATACACCATTCTATGACAATGACAAACACCTCTTAGAATATTACGATAATGAAGTGCCTTATCATGTTCTTGATAATGGTCAGAAACCATCTAGTTCTGTTGATATCATTTCTTCAGTATGTCCATGTGCTGGTCTATCAATGCTTTCAGCTGGCTTTGGTGATCATAATGAAAATAACAAATGGATGATCAATACGACTAAGTATGTTCTTCAAGAAGCAAAGCCTAAAGTTCTTTGGGGAGAAAACGCTCCAGGTTTTGCTGGAAAGATCGGTAAGAATGTACGAGCTGAAATGTTAGAAATAGCAGACGAAGCCGGATATAGCATGAGCGTATATAGAACCAAAAGTCTTCTTCACGGTGTTCCACAGGTAAGAGAAAGATCGTTTTACTTCTTTTGGGAAGGTAACAAAGTTCCAATTTTCAATTATTACAGCAAGCCTCGAGTTACGATAGAAGATACTATACTCAGTGCTAGTAAAATAAATTCGATGCAAGAAGTCATAAATAAAAAGACTCCAACTGATGATCCATATTACAGATACATTTTAGAAGAATTGCGCGGCGGTATTAGTCATGCAGAACATGCTGCGACTATTGAAGCATCATCAGCTCGTGGTGTATGTGTATATGCATACATCGAGAAACAAGGTATTGATTATCTTACACTATCTAAATGGATGGAGAAAAACAATTATCCAAAAGAGGTGGAGAAGTGTATATATAGATATAATAAGCTAAAAGCCGGCGGAGGCATCATGCGCCGCGGTATTATTGTTCCGAAAGATTACATCGGAGCATTTGTTGGTCATTATCCCGTTTCACTTACACATCCAGTAGAAGACAGATTCATAACATATAGAGAAGCTCTATCAATCATGGGAATGCCTGATGACTTTATGATGGTCAAGTCCGGTAATAAATATCCAGCAAATCATATCTGTCAGAACGTTCCAGTAAGAACCGCTGAAGATATGGCCGTGGAAGTTAAAGAGAGTCTTCTTGGAAATAGACAATGGGTTAAGAACAAATATATGATGCAGAATAACAATGCACAAGACATCCAAGAAGAAATAAGTAGAGATGATAATTCGTTAATGGGATTTTTTAATGACAGACTTTAGATTTAATGAGGACGCGTATCTTGAAGAAATTCGAGCGCAAATAGAAAAAACTTATAGAGAACATTATGCAAAAGATGGAAAACAAGCTGTAGAATTCATAATGGACACTGGACATGGTGAAGGATTTTTCATAGGGAATATCATGAAATATTCTCAAAGATATGGAAAGAAAGGCACTCGAGAAGATTATCGTAAAGATTTAATAAAGGTAATCCATTATGCATTATTGCAATTGTATATGCACGATAAAACTGATAAGGAAGAACTTGTAACCGACACCACAACTGTTCCCATTCGACCACTTAAATTCAAACACTCTTTATACACAGCCAAGGAAACTTAAATGAAAATAGTATACTACGTCGATCCAACCCAGATCAATGGATTGTGGTCAGATCATATTAAAAACCTAGAAGACGATATGATTAAACGTCGATTTCTTGATCCAGACGAAGATCAAGTCATTTTTGTACAATCTAGTCATACATGTGTAGAGGTAATTTCGTGCCAGTAGAAATTAATGTTCCCGTAGAGGAACTCAGAAAAAAGAAACTTTTCGTTGCAACGCCAATGTATGGTGGTCAATGTGCTGGTATGTACACCAGATCAATCGCAGATCTTTCTGCGCTATGTACGCATTATGGAATTGAAGTCAGATTCTTCTTTCTATTCAATGAAAGTCTTATTACTCGAGCGCGAAATTATTGTGCTGATGAATTTGTAAGATCAGACTTCACTCATATGATGTTTATCGATGCTGATATTGGATTTAATCCACATGATGTTATCGCACTCTTAGCTCTTCAGAGCTCAAATGATGATGACGAGTATGATATTATTTCAGGACCATATCCTAAAAAATGTATCTCATGGGAAAAAATCAAGCTTGCTGTAGACAAGGGTGTAGCTGATGAAGACCCTAACGTACTAGAAAAATATGTTGGTGATTACGTCTTCAATCCAGCCGAAGGCAAGAATGAAATTTCTATCTCTGAACCAGTAGAAGTTCTTGAAACTGGTACGGGATTTATGATGATAAGAAAACCAACCTTCGCGAAATTCGCTGATAAATATACACAACAGCTGTATAAACCCGATCATGTCCGCACTGAACATTTTGATGGTTCAAGAGAAATCATGGCTTATTTCGACACACCAATTGATCCTACATCCAAAAGATATCTATCAGAAGACTATATGTTTTGCCAGTGGTCCAGAAACATTGGAATGAAAGTTTGGTTGTGTCCTTGGATGAATTTACAACATGTCGGTATGTATATTTTTGGGGGTAGCTTAGCCGATCTAGCGTCTATTGGAGCTACAGCAACAGTGTCATTAGATCAAATTAAAAACAAGAAGAAAAAGTGAGTTATATAATGAAATTCGATTCTAAAACAATACAAATTCTAAAGAATTTTTCCTCGATTAATCACGGTATTATGTTCCAACCGGGCAATACCCTATCAACAATTTCTGCTACAAAGACTATTTTAGCTAAAGCTACTATAGAGCAGAATATTCCATCACCATTCGCAATTTATGATCTTTCTAGATTCCTCGCTACACTATCACTATTTGATAATCCCGAGGTAGAAATTCAAGATGCATGTTTAGCTCTTAAAGAAGGTAAGCGCAGCATTAAATACACTTTCGCAGATCAAAATACTATTGTTGTACCGCCACAGAAAGATTTGAAGTTTCCAGCTCCAGAAGTTGAATTTAAGCTTGAAGCTAACGTCTTGAGTGAATTGCTTAAAGCTCTAGCAGTTCTTGCACTTCCAGAAATCGCAGTAGTTGGTGATGGTGAACATATCACGCTTGATGCTATCGATAGTAAAAATCCAAGTGCTGACAGATATAGTGTTGCAGTTGGAACTACTACAGAAAAATTCAATATGATTATCAAAGCAGAACATCTTAAACTGTTTCCTGGCGATTATGATGTAGAAATATCTTCGAAGGGTGCTTCAATGTTTAAGGGCGCGGACGTAGAATATTTTATTGCAGTTGAAAGTAATTCTAGCTATGGCTGATATAAATATTATTAAGCTAAAGCGTAAAGCTGTAGCATATGCCAAACTTCAAAAACAATTGTTAGTAATGGAACATGAAGTTAAAGAAGAAATGCAGACTTACTATTATGGCATAGGCTGTCTTATGTTACCGAGATTTGAAAGAGTAATTGAACAATTTAAATGAGTGATATTATATGATTATGAACGAAAATCCACTCTGGGTGGAAAAATACAGACCACAGACTATTGAAGAAACAATTCTTCCTAATGATCTCAAGAAAACATTTCAAACCTTTGTTGATCAAAAACAAATCCCAAATTTAATTCTAGCCGGTTCTTCTGGTGTTGGTAAAACAACAGTAGCAAAAGCTATGCTAGAAGAACTCTCTTGTGATTATATAGTGATCAATGGGTCGATGAAGGGGAATATTGATACTCTAAGAAATGACATTCAACAATTCGCTAGCTCAGTATCTCTGTCTGGTGGACGAAAGTATGTTATCCTCGATGAGGCAGATTATCT
>Ga0105053_10001151_pt1 | contig 42218 bp, 42 predicted proteins | sample BON01_FD_78093 | JGI IMG/M metagenome (GOLD analysis project Ga0105053, IMG submission 78093) | Freshwater microbial communities from Lake Bonney liftoff mats and glacier meltwater in Antarctica - BON-01 | ecosystem: Environmental > Aquatic > Freshwater > Ice > Glacier meltwater | place: Lake... | reverse complement strand
TATTTGGTTCATTAGAGCGGTCACTGGGAGCGTTGGTCGCCGACATCATGCAGTTCTTGCCGCAACTGGCGGTCGCCCTGCTTGTGCTCGTGGTGGGGTGGGTAGTAGGTGGGATTCTGGGTAAACTAGTTACTAAAGGGTTTCATACGCTCAAGCTTGATACTGCGCTTGATAAAGCGGGTGTCGATGATTTATCAGAGCGGGCTGGGTATGCGTTCAAACCAGGTGAGTTTGTTGGATCGCTAGTGAAGTGGTTTATCGTGCTCGTGTTTGCGATTGTGGCGTTTGACATTTTGGGGCTCAACCAAGTCACGGTGTTTGCGCGTGAAGTCGTACTGGGGTACTTGCCGCAGGTACTTGCCGCTGCCCTGATCCTGTTTGTCGGTGTGCTAGTGGCACAGCTGGCCAAAGATCTGCTCATGGGCACCCTGCGCGGAGCGGGGAGTAAAAACGTCGAACTCTACGGCAAGCTCGCTTATGCGCTCGTGCTTGCATTCTCCATCATGGCCGTGCTCAACCAACTGCAGATAGCCGATGATCTGGTCCAGATTCTGTTTATGGGAATTGTGTTTGCGCTGTCACTGGGAGCTGGACTGGCGTTTGGTCTGGGAGGACGTGATGCTGCTGGGAAGTACATCAACCAAATGACGCACACCAACGACCGTCAGGACCGACTGTAGGGTACCTACGGTAGAAAACTAAAGATACAAAAAGAAAAACGCCGGCCCAAGTGTGGGGCCGGTGTTTGTGTTGTGGTGTCAGTTGGCAAGGTTCCAACTGACTGGTTCGCATTGTTCTGCATCAAGCAGAAAGATTTCACCATCAACGGTGCGGATTGCCTGGTATGGACCGGCTTCGCCACCATAGCCGTAATGGCTGATGGTATAGAGGTTGTCACCCTTGGCGTGGTGGTTGAGGTCGCTACCGTAGATGAAATCAGTGCCATCAGTGAAACGGAACTGAATCGCTTCGCCTGGTACGTCAAGTGTGTGCACGATCGGATCGATCTTCACCCAGTCTCCGAGAAAGTTATCCCAGTCTTGGTCAACGACCCAGGAGTACACCCAGGGTTCCCCGCTGAACTCGGCCTCACCGTAGACCGCACCTGCTTCGGTGGTATGGCTGATGCACTCCTGGGCGGACGCTGCAGTAGCTGCGATCGCAAAGATGAACGTAAGAACAGATTTAAACATGACAATATCTCCTATATGAAGCCATGGATTTGTTCACTATTATACACTTTTTAACACAAAAGTCAATGTTTTGGTTTCGGAAAAGTTGTGCATACACTACCTAAAATTGTCCAGAGTAGATGCTTGACTTTAGTTTCCCTTCCTACACTGGCGAACTCGATCCTGTTGGTATTTCTGGCGTACTTGTGCGTGACTTTGAGCAGCGTTTTGATGTGCTACTGGCGATGAAAAGTTTTCCCAACGTAATGGCTAATAACCGCCGCAGCTAAATCCCTTGCTTTTTTGTATCGGTGGGGTAGGGTAAATGTAGAAGTAACCGCACTAGTTAGTGCCACAACAGGAAGGTAATCACCCAATGAGACATTGTATTGCTGCGATGTTTGTAGCCATGATGACGATAACGCTCTGTGCTGGATCGGCTGCGGCTCAGCAGCACATAACGGTCGATTTCACGACCGGACAACTGTGGCACCAGTATGGGGATGGGCAGTCAGACGTCTACCAAATCGTACTGCCCACAACCACAGCCCAAGCTACGATGCGTGTGGCCCAGCGGCCGGTCATTGGACAGTTTGATCGTGCTGAGTACAAACCAACCTGGCGCCCGACTCCCAACATGCGGCGCCGAGATCCGTCACTGCCTGCGGTGGTCCGTTATGAACACCCGCGGCACGCACTGGGGATCTACCGATTGCGGATTGCGTGGCAGAACTCCGGCAATCACGAGTTCTGGCAATACGTCCACATCCACGGCGGCGCCAAGGAGGAAGACCTCAACCAAGCCAAATCCTCTGGTTGTATCCGGATGTTGGATCCAGATATACTGCGGCTGGTGGCCAATATTCAAGCCGCCCAAGCCGCTGGTGAGACCGAAGTGATGGTGATCTTTGTTCACTTGCCAGCAGAGGACTTGCTCACTTCCTAAGCCAGCGCCCAGCGCTGGTTTTTATTTGGGTGGCTATACACTATGATAAAATCACCGTATGAATCGACTTACTTTTACTGATACGGTGGACATTGCTCGCACAACGCGGACGTTGACCTCGCGCTCGGGTATAACTCGACTGTTACAGAAATATTCGTTTGGTCTAATTCAGACCGAACGACAGGCGTTGATATGCAAGATGACGATAGTGCTGTTGAGTTTGGTTTGGCTAGGGTTTGTCTTGTTATCTGAGAACGATACTACGTTCCAGTTACCATCAGACGAACTAATCAATTCACCCCAACCAATAAATAATTAGCAATATGCAGCAGCGTACAACGCAGTCCGGTTTCACTTTGATCGAGCTGCTCGTAGTGATTGCTATTATTGGCATCCTAGCGTCAGCGGTACTGGGTTCACTCAGCGACGCTCGCTCAAGCGCCCGTGATGCCGTGAGGAAATCAGAAATGAGCAACATCCAAATCGCAATGGAGGCGCATTTTAATCTACACGGAACCTACCGGGTAGCTGGTTCTGGCTGGAACAATGGTGGTAATGGCTGGTTTGGTTACGAAAACGGCACTAGCTACTCAACCGCGGTTAGTCGCGCTCTCTACAACCAAGGTATACTCAACAAACCGCTATGGGACGATCCTCAGTCAACCCCAACCCGGCCAGTGTATATGATTTACCTTAGTCCAGATGGTCGAGACTATTCAGTTTCTACTACCCTGGAGAATCCTACCCAAGCCAACATCGACCACGCCTTTCGCGTCTATAATGGTGGATCAACCAATCCTAATTGCACTAACGTCCCACTGACTTCCAGTCCTGGTTGTAACGGAATTGTCGATCGGTATGGTAAAAACTACGCCGTCACCACTCCGTAGCAAGGCAGATTTAAATAACTAATTACTACTGTGTACAACCAGTGGATAACTAGCAATATATATCCAGAGTAGATGCTTGACTTTATTTTCGATTCCTATAGAATGGCCAGCACGTAACTATGGGTAACAACCGAAAAGCCACGTCGTAGCATCGAAAACTGTATTGTTTTCTGCCGCGACACATCGCGGCTTTTCTTTTGAAACTAGGGGTAGTGCGAGTCAAATTTTGATAGATCACCGCAGCAGACGATGAGGCAGCATTAAGGCTATCCATCGCTGTGAACGTGAGTTGCCTGGCAGGGTCAGGTAATCGCATATACAGAAGTAAAACACCAATCGTGCTTGCATGGTTGGTGGGGCCGATAAGACCCACTTCGCAAAGTCCTACCCAGATTCGACGTCGGGTAGGCAAACGCTGTGGGCCGATTTCTTTACGGAAAACCTGCCCACAGCAAAGGTAGTACGAGTTGGGTTAGAGTTGAAGCATTATATTGCTTTGGGTCTTTTCGTCCCTGACTCGTACAAAAACACACGTCGTATCGCAAGATACGACACGTCCGCAGTATGTATCTGCGGACAGCCCACTGACACATCTATTGGTAGATGACCGTCGGTGGGTAACACTCAAAAATTGTACAGCGGTGTACAGCGTTCCCTACGGGAACGAAGGGTGTATGGTGGATACCTTGGCTTCAAGAAGCGATGAAAGACGTGATATGGCTGCGATAAGTTTCGGTGAGGTGCCAAATAACCTTTGACCCGGAAATGTCTGAATGGGGAAACCCTTCTATCTACGATAGAAACCTGTGTATGCAGGAGCGAACCTAGGGAAGTGAAACATCTCAGTACCTAGAGGAATAGAAAGCAATAAACGGAACTTCCTTTCTGGACAGATGCAATGCATCATGTTCAGGGATTTATTCCTGAACACTGGTGCTTGCGCCATTATGTTCAGGAAGGAGGTTCTTGCGATTCCCCAAGTAGCGGCGAGCGAAACGGGAACAGCCCAAACCATACGTATTTATATGTGTGGGGTTGTAGGGCAAAATCTGCATTTAGTTGCACAGAGTTACAAAAGCGTAATATAGGAAAACGAGTTGGGAAGCTCGACCCCAGAAGGTAATAGTCCTGTATTCGAAATGTTACGCACTCTGTTGATTTTGTACCTGAGTAGCGCGGGACATGAATAGCCCGTGTGAATCTACCAGAACTAACTGGAAAGGCTAAATATTCTTGGAGACCGATAGTGAACTAGTACCGTGAGGGAAAGGTGAAAAGAACCCCGGAGAGGGGAGTGAAATAGATTTGAAACCATACATCTACAAGGAGTCGGAGCCCTGCGGGGCGACGGCGTGCCTATTGAAGAATGAGCCGGCGAGTGTACCTTTGTCCTTAGTCTAAGTGGCAGTCCCACGGAGGCACAGTGAAAGCGAGCGTGAATAGCGCGACAATAGGGCAGGGGTACGACCCGAAGCGGGATGAGCTTGCCATGAGCAGGGTGAAGCGACTGTAATAGGTCGTGGAGGCCCGAACCGGTTGACCGTACAAAATCATCGGATGACTTGTGGTAAGGAGTGAAAAGCTTATCGAATTCCGTAATAGCTGGTTCTCTCCGAAACAGCTTTAGGGTTGGCGTCGCGTGTTCCCACTGGGGGTAGAGCACTGGAAGGAGCAAACAGGGAGAAATCTCGTTGTTCCTATCAAACTCCGAATACCAGTTGGTTAATAGCGCGGCAGTTAGACTATGGGGGCGAAGCTCCATTGGTCAAGAGGGGAACAGCCCAGATCGCCGATTAAGGCCCCTAAATATATACTCAGTGCATCTTAAGGATGTGAAGACTCGTAAACAGTGAGGAGGTTGGCTTAGAAGCAGCCATCCTTTAAAGATAGCGTAATAGCTCACTCATCGAGAGTCTTTGCGCCGCAAATGATCGGGGCTCAAGTATATTGCCGAAATCGCGGATGTGATATGTCTTCGGACATATTGCGTGGTAGGAGAGCGTCCTTCTTTGCAATGAATTCAACGCGTGAGCGACGATGGAGCAAGGAGGAGTGAGAATGCCGGCACAAGTAACCGCAAGGCAGGTGAGAACCCTGCCCGCCGAAATACCAAGGTTTCCTTCGCGATGCTGATCAGCGAAGGGTTAGTCGGTCCTAAGGGAATCCCGAATGGGGGACTCGATGGATAGCAGGTTAATATTCCTGCACACTGTTATGTTCCTATGGAGGGACGGAGCGTTGTACTTATGGCCCCTTATTGGATTGGGGTTGGAGCTATGAGCGTGTCATTTAGGTAAATCCGGATGGCAATAGCGCAAGTAGAGTCTAGATGCGAGCCCTCGGGTGAGTAGATTGTAAGGAGCACGCTTCCAAGAAAAACTTCGTTTGGGTTAAACATAACGGTTCCGTACCGCAAACCGACACAGGTGGTAGAGTCGAGAAGACTAAGGCGAACGAGTGAGAGGTCCTCAAGGAACTCGGCAAAAAAGCGACCGTAACTTAGGGATAAGGTCTGCCCCTGCATCTTCGGATGTATTGGGGCCGCAGCGAAAGATTTCCTGCCGACTGTTTACCAAAAACACAGCTCCCTGCAAACACGAAAGTGGAAGTATAGGGGGTGACGCCTGACCTATGCCGGAAGGTTAAATACGGGGGGTGTAATGATCTTCGGATTGTTATGCTGGACTGTATAAGCCCCGGTAAATGTCAGCGATAACTATAATCGTTCTAAGGTTCAGCGTGGAGCCCAATAAGCACCACGCTGACGGATTGGAACGATTATAAACGGTAAACAGCCTAGCCACAGTTACCTTGTCAGATAGAAATATCAGGCATAATCCAAACCAAATCAATTAGAGACCAACGTTTGGTACCGCAGCATGTAATTTATTATGATGGTGGTAAAGATAGAGTCCTATATGTGTACAGTGTCGTTCAAGGGCGACCATAAGATACTCTTTATTGAGTATCGGAAAGAAGGAATTATAGAGCGTATTTCCTTGTCGGGTAAGTTCCGACGTGCACGAATGGCGTAACGAGTGGGAAACTGTCTCGAGGACCTGCTCGGTGAAAATACAATCCCGGTAAAGATGCCGGGTACCTGCAGTTAGACGAAAAGACCCCAGGAGCTTTACTGTAGTTTCGTATTGGGGCTACTGAATTAATGCGTAGTATAGGTGTGAGACTTTGAAGCGGGCTTTCGGGTACCGTGGAGTCGCCAGTGAAATAGCACCCTTTATTTTGGTAGTCTCTAACCCGGTGGGTAAAACCCATCGGAGACAGTGCGTGGCAGGCAGTTTTAGTGGGGCGCTACCCTCCTAAATCGTAACGGAGGGGTCTCAAGGTTGGTTAATCGCGAATGGAAACCGTGATGATAGTGTAATGGCATAAACCAGCTTGACTGTGAGTCGTAGATGACGAACAGATACGAAAGTAGAGCATAGTGAACCGATGGTTGGCTTTAGATGCCGCCGGAGATTACCCGATAAAAGTTACCCTGGGGATAACAGGCTAGTATTGCCCAAGCGTCCATAGCGACGGCAATGTTCGGCACCTCGATGTCGGCTCATCTTATCCTGGGGCTGGAGCAGGTCCCAAGGGTTTGGCTGTTCGCCAATTAAAAAGATACGCGAGCTGGGTTTAGACCGTTCAGTTTCTGATATATTTATATTTCGGAGGCTGAACCAATCTAAACCCGAGGAGACAGGATTCAACCCCCTGTCAAAAAAGACATCATTCACGGCGGCGCAGCGTAGCAATACGTTGCGAGAAGCTGACTAATATCGGTAGAACCCTATCTAGTGATAGAGGGCAATACCGAGGGAAGTAAGATAGAAATAGAGCGTTGGCCCGGTATCAATCATAGATTGATATGGACGCTGCGCTCGGAACCAAAACTCAAGCTAGCTTGATTTTGTTCCTCGCTTGCGCCCGTAGAGACTACACGTCAGACTTCCAGATTCGTTTGGAAGAAGCTATAGTCCGATCCTCCGAGTAATCGGAGTAAACAAGATGCGTGAGACAGGTTGGTCTCCTATCTACTGCAGGCGTCGAATTTTGAGGAGAGTTGTCCCTAGTACGAGAGGACCGGGATGAACAAACCTCTGGTCTACCAGCTGTCACGCCAGTGGCACCGCTGGGTAGCTATGTTTGGAATGGATAACCGCTGAAAGCATCTAAGCGGGAAGCCAACTCCAAGATTAGAATTCATTAAGTCCCCCGAGAGATGATCGGGTTGATAGGCACTAGGTGTAAGTGTAGCAATACATTCAGCCGAGGTGTACTAATTGGACGTATGTCCCGTAGGGAACGTTGCACATCGCCCCAGTCGTTCAATATGAGCGAACTGCGTCGTTGCTGCAGCCGATTGATTTAGTCGCTGGCCCCACGGCCCGCTCTTAAACCAATCGACTGCGCGCCTCGCATTTCATCTCATATTGAGACGACTGGGTAGCAACAGCTATACAATTTTTGAGTGTTGTGTGTTTTACCTAGAAGAGTCGAGTTTGAAACCGGTAAGGTTGAGTGTTCATATGAATACCAACCCTACCTCGTTCGTCTATCGGTTAGGACGTCGGGATTTCATCCCGGAAAGATGGGTTCGATTCCCATGCTTGGTAGCAAACCTGAGTTAAATGTAAGAAATCTTTTATTTACTCGGGTCCACCTTACCGATTTCAAACAAAAATATGTATATGCGATCTGTCTTAGATCAAGTTTTCTAAGTTGGTGCTTTGGGGGTGGGGGTACACCCGTTCTCATTCCGAACACGGAAGTTAAGCCCGCTACCACCGATGGTACTCAATTTATTGGGGAGAGTAGGTAGGCGCCAACTTAGAGTATTTGATCCAGAAATCCGTCCCTCAGGGCGGTTTTTTGTTTGGGGAGAGTAGGAAACTGAGTGCTTTCATACTTCAAGCCCTCAGTTGCTTCGCCTGCACTCGCGGATCATGTGTATGCCAGCATCCACACGCCCACTCGTTTGTCGAAGTAGGCGCCAACTTAGAGTATTTGATCAAACAAAAACCACTTGGTAACAGGTGGTTTTTGTTTACCTGCAGGAAATAATACAAAACTGTTGCCCAGCAGACATCCAACAGTGTTTGTTTGCTGGTTTTGTAATATTTTATTTTACGCGTCTGTTACAATAGTCCCAATGGATAACAATCGAACTTGGGCACTGTGGCGGCGGATCTGGTATGGAACTGGGTTTGGTACTTTTTGGGTGCTGGTTGGGGTGTTGGTTTTCTACATCGGGTTCTATCAAGCACCCAACTGTTTTGATGGTATTCTCAATGCCCAAGAGGTCGAGGTGGACGCTGGTGGTGGTTGTGTGCGAGTGCCGCTGAGTCTGGTCACGCCGCCAATTGTCGCCTGGGCGGAGAGTTTCGAAGTCACCCCCGGACAGTACAACGCCGTGGCGTACATCGAGAATCGTAACCAGACTATCGGCACCCCTGAGTTGTCGTATACGTTTAGTTTTTTGAGTGACGGGGTAGAAATTGGCCGGCGCTCAGGGGTGACCGATCTGCCACCCAACAGTACGTTTCCTTTGTTTGAAGGACGGGTGTTTACCGCTGGTCAGGTGATTACCGATACCGTACTCACTATCGACTCTGCCGAGCTGTGGGTGCCGGCGTCGTCGATTGTGGAGCAACTACGCACTAGTGACCTCAATCTGCTGAGTATCGACACCAGGCCGCGCCTGGAAGCCAAGCTCGAAAACACCAGCCTCGATACCGTCGAGGATGTCGAAGTGGTCGCGACTATTTTCAATGATGTCGGTCGGCCTGTGGCGGCGTCGCAGACGTTTGTCGAGACGTTTACTGCCCGCAATGCCAGCAACCTGGTGTTTACCTGGCCGAACTCAATCGCCAAAACCGTCCGCAGCTGCTCGATTCCAACCAGCGTGGTTATGGGGATTGACTTGTCCGGTAGTATGAACAACGACCAGGCCGCGCCACCACAACCAGTGACTGACGCGCTAGCGGCCGCCAGTGTGTTTGTCGGCGGACTACAAGAAGCCGACCGAGTAGGGGTGGTGACATTTGCCTCTGACGCGGTGCTGGTGCAGCCCTTGACCGAGCAACACGTTGACGTGGCTGATCTGATTGTAGCCCTGACTATCAACCCAAGTGAAGAAACTGGCCAAACCAACACCGCTGCGGCGTTTACCCTCGCCGCCGCTGAACTCGTCTCACCTCGCCACAGCGAAAACGCCCGGCGAGCGTTCGTGCTCCTGACCGACGGACTACCTACCGCCGGTGGTACAGTGGTAGCGATTGAGGCGGCGCTGGCAGCTGCTGAGAGTATGCGCCTGAGCGGAGCTGACGTGTACGTGATTGGGCTGGGTCAAAACGTTGACGCCGAGTTTATCCGCTCGATAGCCAGCACTCCAGACAACGCCTACCTCGTCCCATCTCGGGCAGACCTGGCCACCATTTATGCCGCCATCACCGCTTCACTCTGTGAAGTTGGTCCAACCAAAATCGAAGTCCTCGCCAAACCACCCGTGACTTTTGCACCGTTGCGCTAATACTGGCACAATAGGGTCATGCACCAACTGCGGACATTATTCGGTGGGTTTGATTGGTGGCTATTTGCGGCTGCGCTCACGTTGTCACTGTTCGGCCTGATTACCATGTACACGCACGTGGGTGAAAACACGTTTTTTAATCGACAGTTGCTCTGGATTGGGTTGGCGTGTGTAGGGATGCTCGCGGCGATGGTGCCTGATTACCGGTTTTTGCGGACTGGAAACCTGGCGTTTTTCTTTTACGTGGGTATTGTTGGACTACTCCTGTTGGTGTTGTCAATTGGAGAGGTTACTCTCGGCGCACAGAGCCGGTTTGACCTCGGCTTCTTCTCTCTCCAGCCGTCTGAACCAGCTAAGCTAGTGCTGATTATTGTGCTGGCCAAATACTTTGCCAAGCGGCACGAGATGATTGGAGATTTCCGCCACATCATTATTTCAGGTATCTACACCCTCATAATATTTGGATTGGTGTTTATTCAGCCGGATTTTGGGTCAGCGATTATTTTGTTTTTTGTGTGGCTGGGGATGATTTTGGTCGCTGGTATCAAGTTCCGCCACCTGCTCACAGTGTTTCTACTGGGTGTCATCGCGTTTGGGGTGATGTGGCAGTTCGTGTTTTTTGATTATCAGAAAACCCGCATCGCTACGTTCCTCGATCCGCTCTCAGACATCCAGGGTGCCGGCTACAACGCCTATCAGTCAACCGTCGCTATCGGTGCGGGGCAGGTGCTCGGTCGCGGGATTGGCTACGGCACCCAGTCCAAATTCCAGTTTTTACCTGAGTACGAGACCGACTTTATTTTTGCTGCCTTTGCCGAGGAGTGGGGTCTGGTCGGGGTATTTTTCCTCTTTATGTTGTTTGGGGTGGTGATCTGGCGGCTGCTATTAAACGCCAGATTCGCCGCGACTAACTTTGAACGGTTGTTTGCGGTCGGGGTCGCCTTTCTTTTTATCGCCCACTTTTTCGTGCACATCGGGATGAATATCGGACTACTGCCGGTGACTGGTACCACGGTGCCGTTTTTGAGCTATGGAGGGACGCACTTGATGACCGCGTTTATAGCGCTCGGGATGGTGATGGGGATGCGGCGCTATCGCTCACTCACCCGCGAGCAGTTTGCTGATACGCCGCTGGGGTAGCGTGGTGCTACTGGTGGTATACCGCCCTGGTGGCTGTGGTCATGGCTGCAACTGAGCGGGCAGCCAGTTTGGTCTGGAGCGCCGCCGTACGGTTGGTGTACCGGTCAGGCCAGTGCAAAAAATCATTGATCGCATCGGTCAGCTCGCCAGGGTTAGTTAGGTCGATGAGAGTACCTTCGTCTGTGCTCTCAATAATGTCGGTAATACCACCTACCCGCGACGCGATAATCGGCACTCGGGCCAAGCCGGCTTCATGCAACACGTAGCCGTATGATTCCGATGCTGACGGTAGGACAAATAGGTCAGCCGCCTTGAGAACAGTGGCCGCCTCAGGCAGCTGTCCAACCAAAAAAACGTGGTCGGTTAGTCCGTGTTTCTCGATGTATGTCTGTAAGTACGCTTGCAGTTCGCCGGTACCAATACACACCAGCCGCACTCGCGGGTAGTTGATAGTGATTGATTCCAGGGCTGCCAACAGCCGCTCGTGCTGTTTGATTGGATGCAACTCGGCCACAATGAGTAGCCAGACGTCAGCCGTGTAGGCCGCCAGTGGTGGGTGTGCTTGTACAATTACAGTGCGAGCAGCCAGGCGACTGTGGAACGTCGGGATGTTTCGACCGGGGTTGATGACGGTCATCTTGCCTTGGGCCAGTGGCCAGTTCATCTGCTCGACAATTGCGCGCGATACAGCGATAGTCCGGTGTGATAGTAGTACAGTCAGCCAGTGAGCTGCTTTGATGATGGCGCGCTGCCACGCTGGTCGGTCCTCGTTAAACGCCCACCCATGGGCGGTAAACACCACTCGCGGTACACGAGCCAGACGCCCAATCAGACAACCAATGCCGCCAGCTTTGGAGCTATTCACGTGTAGTATGTCAGGTCGCTCAGCCCGGACCGCCCGCCAGAGTTCCGCTACCAGCTGCAGTTCTTTACGCACCGATATATTTCGTTGTAGGGAAGTGAGGTTGATGGTTCGGACGCCAGCTTGCTGCAGCTGACCAACCAGCGCGCCGGTACCACCGAGCACCACCACCGGCTCAAACCGAGTGGTATCGAGGCTGGTAGCCAGGTCATAGACATAGCGCTGCGCGCCTCCGCAATTTGACTTGGTAATCAGAAACAATATTTTCGTTCGAGTAGGCTGTGTCATACCGCTCGTGTTACTACGTTTGAGTAAATTGGGGAGTACTCCGGGCAAAGTGCCCCCCCGCTTTGCCAGCCCGCAATTACTTTGGGTGATTGGAAACCGCACAGTTTGTCGTTTCATGTACCGTCAGCATACTTCAAATACGTTGCTTTTTCTACTAAACTTGCGTACGATAATTGTACCAACACACTACTATGGGAGAACGCACGAGAGAATTGCTGACATTGGTGGCGGGGGACATCGCCGTGTTTATGGTGTCTTTGTGGCTGACGCTGCTGTTGCGCTATGTGTCGATCCCTTCGTTTGACTTGCTGGCTGACCATCTAGGTCCGTTTCTCCTGCTCTCCTCGATCTGGCTGCTGATATTCTACATGGCCGGTCTGTACGACAAACACACCGTGTTTCTCAAATCCCTCTTGTTTAGTCGGATCCTCAACACTCAGGTGGTCAACATGCTGGTTGCGGCGCTCCTGTTTGTCATCATTCCGTTTAGTATTGCCCCCAAAACCAACCTGGTGATTTATCTGTTTGTCTCGGTCGCTCTGTTTACGTGGTGGCGGATGGTGTTGTTTAACCGCATCTCACCGCGCACCCAGCACAAAGCCATCCTCATCGCCGACGGCCCGGAGGCGATTGAGCTGGTCGATGAGATCAACCACAACGACCGCTACAACTACTCGTTTGTCCGGATTATTGATGAACAAACCGCACAAAACAGCCCAGATTTTGAACAAAAACTGCTCGCCCTGATCAAAACCGAGCGCATCAGCATCATCGTCGCCAACCCCAACGGCGCGTACATCGAGCGAGTGTTGCCCAAAATATTCGACTTGTCGTTTATTACCTTTGAGCTGACGTTCCTTGATTTTAACCAAGTCTACGAGGATACGTTTGACCGGGTGCCGCTCTCAGCGTTGCGCTACGAGTGGTTTATCACCCACGTGTCACAGACCAAAAGTCTCACCTATGACGTCGCCAAACGACTGATTGATGTCGTGGGGTGTGTGCTGCTCGGAGCGGTGTTTATGCTGCTGCTGCCGTTTATCTACCTAGCGATGCGGGTTGGGGGCGACCGTGGCCCCCTGTTTATCGCCCAGGAGCGCATCGGCCAGCGCAACCAGCCAGTCATCGTCTACAAAATCCGCACCATGACAGAAAACCGCACCACGAGCGCCACCTGGACCGACGAAGACGCCGCGCAAGGCAACCAAGTGACCAAAGTCGGCAACGTCCTGCGCAAACTGAGTATCGACGAAATCCCGCAGGTGTGGACGATCCTCAAGGGTGATATGTCACTCATCGGGCCGCGCAACGACATCAAGGGTCTGGGGGAGCGCCTCGCGGCCGAGATTCCGTACTACAACGTCCGCAATTTCGTCAAACCAGGTGTCACTGGCTGGGCGCAAACCCATCAGCACTACATGGCTGATAACATCAGTCCGCAGTCACTACAAGAATCCAAAGACCGCTTGTCGTACGACCTGTACTACGTCAAAAACCGCTCACTGCTACTAGACGTGGCAATTGCCCTGCGGACACTCAAAACAGTCCTCAGCCGGTTTGGGCTGACTATCAAACTGCCGCGGTAGGTGGCTGGTGTTGTTGGCGTGTGTGTAGTAACATGTATACATATGAATCAAACAGCAGATAAATCCAATCGGTCAGTGATATCGGTACACACCCAACCTGAAACAGCTCAGCGCCTGACCGAGCTGGCAGCTGCTACTCGACGATCGAAGTCTTTTCTGGCCAACGATGCGATTGAGCGTTATTTACAAGAAGAAGAAGCGTTTGTGGCGGCAGTCAAGCGGGGACAGGCTGACATCAAAGCTGGTCGGGTATACAGCACAGCAGAAGTGCACAATCGCCTGCGAGCGGTCATCGACCGGTCGAGTGCCGAGCCTGTACGCCCATGAAGCTTATTTGGTCTGCAGCAGCGCTAGATGCACTAGAGCATATCTTCGAGCAGATTGCCGCCGACAACCCAGCTGCAGCGGCAGAATTGTCTGAGTATATTGTCACTACCGTTGCAGCTTTGCTACCGGCTAACCCTCAGATCGGTCGTCCCGGTCGAGTCGTGTTGACTCGAGAATTGGTGGTACATGCATCGTACATTGTGGTGTACCAGTTGTCCTCAGAGACAATCGAAATAGTAACAATTCGACATACCGCGCGGTTGTGGCCAGAGACATTTTGATATCTGAGTAAAGTAACTAGATCAGTAGTTTTTTTGTTATACTGAGCAGCAATTATGGAACCGACAACTGGAACAGGGAAAACTATCTGTATTATTGGCGTGGGGTACGTGGGTGAGATGTTGTGCGACCAGCTAGCTAAGCGAGCTGACGTTGCGTCAATTATCGCTGTGGACAAAGAACCGCAAGGGGAGTGGTGTGCAACTATCCCCAAGGTAACCTACCTCCAGCACAACATGGCTGACGATGGTTGGCAGGCGGAAGTAATCAAACATAACCCAGACGTGATTATCCACACCGCGTGGCAAATTAGAGCGATGTATGGCCAGAGCGATGAGCAGTGGCGGTGGAACGTCGATGGATCAGGTAAGGTGTTTGATTTTGCACTGGGAACTCCGTCGGTTGAGCGGCTGATCTATTTTTCTACTGCGTCTTCGTACGCCGCCCGGGTCGACAACCAGCCAGAACATTTATTTACCGAAGCCGAAGGATTTCGCGATGATGACTATATCTACGCCAAAGAAAAAAAAGTCACTGAGGAGCTGCTTAAATCTAAATTTGACGCTGCAAAGGCAGCCGGCCTCCCGGTACCACAAGTGTCAGTCGTCAGGCCAGCGGCAATTACTGGTCCGCGCGGGCGATATATGCGGATCAGGTTTGGTCTGCAATCAGCGCTGCAAGGTAATCTCAAGGGTGGACTGGTCAACCGCATCATCACCACGCTGACGTCGTTTGTACCCGCGACGTCTGGTTGGGTGCGGCAGTTTATCCACGAGGATGATGTGACCGACATCGTAGCGACGTTTGCGTTTGATGCTTACGCTTGGGATTACAGTGTGTTCAACATCACTCCAGTTGGAGAGTCAGTGTTGGCTCCAGATATGGCCGCAGCCGTCGGCAAACGAATCTTGCCGATTCAACCTTGGATGGCGCGCCTAGCGTTTTGGTTTTTCTGGCACACGACTCGTGGGCGAATCCCAACTTGTCCTGGGTCGTGGCGATTTTATAGTTATCCAGTAGTGATGAGTGGTGTGAAACTACGACAAATCTACGAATGCAGCTACTCATCCAAAGAAGCCTTCGCCTACACCGACGGCCGCTACGAGGCATTTGTCCCCGCCACGCAACGACGGGTCAAATAATCGAGTTGACACCCAATTGCACCACTTTAGAGGTATCGGTAGAGGTCTGAGTAGTAGGGTATACTCAGTGTATGAATGTGAAGCAGTTTGGATTCACCCTGATTGAATTATTAGTGGTGATTGCGATTATTGGATTACTAGCTTCGGTGGTGGTGGGTAATTTAACTGATGCTAGGCAGGCCGCGCAGATAGCTCGCGCTCAGCAGGAGTTGCGGAGTACTATGTTGGGTGTGCAAATGCTTATTACCGACACGGGAAAGGCTCCTAATGGTTGTCCACGTAATGCCATCGCAAATCCAGAAGTGTCACTGCAAGATCCTCGTGCCGGCCTGTTGTTTGCCCCATCGGTAGGTAATAATAGCGGTGGCTGCGAGTGGACTGCTGCTGACGTTGCAGCCTGGAACGGACCATATATACCTGCTGCCACTGATCCTTGGGGTAATGCCTACTGGTATGATCCAGATTATTTTCCATATCGACATTGCCCAACCATTCCAGATGAAGCAGTCATTCAGGCAGTGATGACCCGAGGTTTTGATGGTGCTTGGTATACGTGTGATGATGCTTTTGTAGAATTGCGCTGAAATACTACTCGTTGAGTATTTGATCTTGGAAAGCTTCTCGTGGGATGTCATAGGAATCAGGTGCCGAGACCACCAGAGAATACAAAGTTAACAGCACACAGACACATATTATTGTAATCAAAACATACGTTGCTTGGGTGGTGTTGGTGACCCAGGGTAGTTTCATTGCGTACCGAACAATTATCCCTGGGGCAGCTACCCGGGCTAACCGCACTCGGGTGGGAATCTGGTTATCAAATTCTAGTCGTTTATTGGGCATATCTCGTAGTGTAGCATTTACCTACTTACTCTAGTTAGTGGTAACTACTAACAAACTAGCACCACTTCTGCTATACTCCCACCCATGTTAGTTGACGGAAAAGCCCTAGCGGCCGAAATACTTGCAGAGGTGTCTGCCTCGGTCTTATTACTTGGTCGGCCGGTTTTGATGACGGCGGTGACATGTGCGCCAAACGCCGCCACCAAGCAATACCTAGCCATGAAAACCAAACGCGCGGCGTCAGTTGGGGTCACCTTGACGGTGGTTGAGTTGCCAATCGACACCACTACCGAAACCATGGTTAGTCAGGTGACTGCGTTGGCGCAAGAGACCGACGGCCTGGTCGTGCAGTTGCCGCTCCCTGAGCACATCGACAAAGACCAAGTGCTGGCGGCTGTACCGGTGCGCAAAGACCCCGACGCGTTTGCCTACGGCGAAAAACGCGATCGGTTCCTACCACCAGTAGTTGGCGCGATTGACACCATTTCACACCTGCATGAGGTCGAGTGGAAAAACAAACGCGTCGTCGTGCTCGGACAAGGGACGCTAGTCGGGAAACCAGCCGCCCGCTACGCCCGCAAACGCGGCGCCCGAGTACGAGTGTACGAACAAGACACGCTTGATGTCACCTCACTTAAAACTGCTGATATTATCATCAGTGGTATCGGGCAGGCGCATTTTATTACTCCAGCTATGGTTCAGCCTGACGTGGTGCTGTTTGACGCTGGGACAAGCGAGGATGGTGGGGTGATGGTCGGTGACGTTCATCCCGACACTGGAGCCGTTGTTGCGCTGCTGACCCCCGTCCCGGGCGGCATCGGACCCCTCACCATTGCCTATCTACTCAAAAACCTAGTCACGCTGGCAAGTCAATAGCGTCGGCTGGCCTCGCATGATATAAATACAGATAATTTATGTCTGAATCAACTGAAGTTCAAACTGGCAGCCAATCGTTTATTCGCGTTTTTCGTGCTTTGGGAGTGTTCGTGTTTATGGGGTGGTTGGCCTACGTGGTGTACTCACCCATCGTTGATACGACTTCTAGTCATCCGTTCAAGCTAGGATTGGACCTGGCTGGTGGGTCGCATCTGGTGTACGAGGCTGACGTGTCCAAAATCGACCCTGCTGAGGTCGACGAGCTGATGAACGTCTTGCGCAACGTGATCGAGGGTCGTGTCAACCGACTCGGGGTGGAAGAAAACGTCGTCTACGTCGAGCAGAGCAGCTTTGTCACCGACACACCGGTTGAGCGGCTAGTGGTCGAGCTACCTGGAGTGTCGGACGTGAGTGAGGCGGTGGCTGAAATTGGTAGCACACCGTTGCTCGAATTCAAACTATACGACGCCGAGCTTGATGCGCAGCAACAGGCAGTCAGTCAAAGCCTCGGTTCCCTGGCTGAGTCAGCCACCTCGTCTGGGGCCGTGATTGGTGACGTACGGATCAACGGCGAAACCGTGAGTAAAGAGCCGCCGTTTGTCGACACTGGCCTGACGGGCCGGTTCTTTGAGCGAGCCGAAGCGGTATTGCCACAAAACGCGCAAGGGTCCGGGTTTGCTACTTCACCATTTTTAAATATTACCTTTACCGCAGAGGGCGGTGAGCTGTTTGCTGACATTACTCGAGCCAACGTGGGGCAACAGCTGGGTATCTTTCTCGACGGGGAACTGCTGTCAGCCCCAACCATCAACGAAGCCATCACCGGCGGCCGAGCGGTCGTGAGTGGGTCATTTACCCCTGACGAGGTCCAAGCCTTAGCCCAAAACCTGAACTTTGGCGCCCTACCGGTACCTATCGAGCTGCAGAGCACGCAGACTATCGGCGCATCACTGGGGGAAGAGGTACTACAAAAAGGCGTCACCGCTGGGGTGATTGGGTTTAGTCTGGTGGTCGCGTTTATGTTGCTGTGGTACCGGTTGCCTGGACTAGTAGCTGGGGTAGCACTGATCTCGTACGTCACTATCATGCTGGCATTGTTCCAATACATCCCCGTCACGCTGACCGCAGCGGGTCTGGCTGGGTTTATCCTCTCGCTCGGGATGGCGGTCGATGCCAATGTCCTGGTGTTTGAGCGGATGAAAGAAGAGTACCGCGCTGGCGCCGGTAGTCGCGACGCGGCGACAGTCGGGTTTGCGCGGGCCTGGAGTGCTATCCGCGACGGGAACATCACGAGTCTACTCTCAGCGATTATTTTGTTCTGGTTTGGAACGTCGCTGGTCAAAGGGTTCGCGTTGGTGTTTGGGCTCGGGGTCATCGTGTCGATGTTCTCGGCGCTAGTGATCACGCGGACATTGCTCGTCACGTTGCCAGATGTGCGTCTCAAGGACAAAACCCTCTGGTCATTCTTACTCGGTAACGGCCTCAATAAACAGAAATAACTTATGACAACTAACATTATTTCTAAGCGAAAAGTCTACCTCGGGATTGCAGCCGTCATTGTGGCGGTGGCGATCGGTATTATTGCAGTGTTTGGACTGCGGTTGGGGATTGACTTTACCGGTGGGTCACTGACTGAAGTGTCATACACCGTTGCCCCAGAAAAAGCCGCGCTCGAAGCCATAGTACTCGAACTAGGACTCGATGGTTCGTCAGTGCGAGCGTCGGTTGATGAGTCGGGTCGGGACGCGTTTTTGATCCGGACCCGTGATCTGAGCGAGAGTGAACGAGTCAACCTGAGTGAAGCGGTGACTAAAATGGGCGCCGCTGGTGAGGTCAGCCGATTTACCTCCATCGGTCCAGTGATAGGGCAAGAGCTGCGCGACAAAGCCGGGTGGGCCATTGGTGCGGTGCTGTTGGTGATTATTTTATACGTGGCCTACGCGTTTGCGGGGATTGGGACACCGGTGCGCTCCTGGACCTATGGCGGAGTGACAATTTTGGTGTTGATACACGACATTTTGGTACCAACTGCAGTGATGGCACTGTTGGGGGTGTGGCTCGGGGCTGAGATTGATGTGTTGTTTGTGATGGCACTCTTGGCGGTATTGGGGTACTCGGTCAACGACACGATTGTGATATTTGACCGGGTGCGCGAACAGCTGATGGCCAACCGCACCGAACACCGCGTCGAACGTGAAGAAGCTGGCATCATGATGGCCGACATCACCTACACCCTCAACAAACCATACGCCGAGCTGGTCGAGGCCGCCGTCTCGCAGTCAATGGCTCGCTCCATCAACACGTCAGTCACCACCATGGTGTCACTAGTGGCGCTGTATTTCATCGGGGGTGACGTCACCCAAACGTTTGCGCTGGTGCTACTAGCCGGTGTCCTCGCCGGAACCTACTCCTCACTTTGCATCGCCAGCCCACTAGTAGTAGCCTACGCCAAATGGCGCGGCGTAGACGTCAACGCCGCCCAGCTCGCCCCAGTAACGATTACTAAGTAGGTCATGATTATTGGGATTGCAGGGACACTTGGAGCTGGTAAAGGGACAGTGGTTGAGTATCTGAAGACAAAAGGGTTTGTGCATTATTCAGCATCAGGATATCTGCGCCAGGTGATTGAGTCCGAAGGGGAAGTCCCAAATAGAGAATCATATAGTGCACTAGCAACCAAAATAAGAAATGCTGACGAAGCAGGTTTAAGTAAAATTTTATATCACCAGGCCGAGAAAAATGGTGACAAAAAAGTCATCATCGAGGCGTTGCACGACGTCGGTGAAGCCCAGTACATACTAGAGGTTGGCGGATTACTCCTTGGTGTCGATGTTGATCCAAAGATTCGCTATGCGCGACAGCAGGTAAGAGGTAGTGAAAAAGATGCTGTGACGTTTGATGAATTTTTAGTGCAGATTGCTCGTGAAGAAGAGGGTGGGGGGAAACATAATATCCGTGAGGCTATCAACCTAGCCGACCACACCATCATGAACGACGGCACTATCGAGGAACTACACAGCAAAGTAGAAACCTGGCTCCAGACCCTCACCTAAGCCGCACCGAAACACCACCTCCCTAAACTGAGCTATATGTATCATCTATGATACATATAGCTCGCGACGCCTCTGTGTTTGATGGCAGGGGTAGAGAAGGTCAGCGGCAACAGTTTTTGGGTATAGGAAATACCACTTAACATCTATGTATCATATATGATACATAGATGTTTTAGGAGAAGAGTTTTTTGATCTCAGAAATAAGTAAGAAGTGACCAGGATACCGTTGCGACATCACTTGATACGAGAACGGTGCTCCTGGTGTGTTGTGACGACGTTTAGTCGCTGTGCTTTTATTTTTAACTTTGTCTTTGGGCTGGTGCGCCGGGGTGTAGTCAGCAAACTCTGACTCAATCCACTGTCTGATTTGAGCAAATGTGTTTGGACTAACCTTCATTTTTTCGTTAATTTCCATTCGTGTTTTCCCGAGCATGATGGCCTGCGCAATCATCACTCGCCGACCAATCTGTATTTTTTCAGATTTCGTTATTAGTTGATCAAGCGTCTTATTATTATTTGTAGCAAGCACACCTTGGTAGGCTTCTTGCGCCAGCTCATCAATAGTTTTCTTTGGGATCATCTATGTATCATACATGATACATAGATTCGGTGGGTGTCTTTAATTGAGTGTGTACGGGTGTCACCAGTTTGGCAGTGGCACTAAAATCCTCCAGGCTGGTCCAGGAGGATTATTCTAATTATGAAATCAGAGTGCCAACAAACTCTTCACCGGCTAGGTAGTGGGCCAGGGCGTCTGGTTTGAGGCCGTTGATGATGGCTACCTCAATGTTGGCTTCATCGGCGGCTTTGGCAGCAATTGGGTCAAACGGCGCTGACATACCTGGGTCCCAGTCGGTCGGGATCAATGCGCGGAACTCGGCCCAGGTGCTGCGCTCTATTTTGGTCGCATCGGGGTTGGTTCTGGGGTCAGCGGTGTAGACATAGTCGATGTTGGAGAGGTTGATGACCCTGTGGGCGTTCATCAGTCCAGCGATTTGTACTGCGCGCAGGTCAGTCGAGCAGCCAGGCCGGTAGCCTGAAGCCACAATCACATCTGGTGTACCAGGAACATCGAGCACTTCGTCGGGGTTGGTGATTATCACTGGGTAAGCGATGTCACGGAACACGGTTCGCAGCAAGTGGCCGTTGAGCCGCGTCGCGTGGATTCCCATCCAGTCGAGATCATCACTTGTCAGTTCAGTCACGGCCGCCGCCGCGTCTTGGTAGTGACGCGCGGTGCGACCACCACCGGCAATCATAATAAAACGACGACCATAATTGGTCGTCTGATCACTAATAAACATTTTGAGGGAAGTGAGGAAATCGGTATCAATCCCGTCTGGGACGATGAGTGATCCGCCGACTGACATAACGATAGTTTCAGGGTGTGTCATACGGTGCCTATAATACACTATGCTGACAGAACCATAAATGTGCTATCCTACGGTTATATTTAATGAACCAATCAATCCACACTGTATGTCACCAGAATTAGCCCAAGCCATCAACGAGCGAATCGAGCTCGGTCACACCAAAGACCAAATCACCACCGAACTCAAAGCCGCTGGCTATGATGACACCACAATCGAAGCCGTCTATGATGCAGCTATCCTGGCACCAACTGTTCCCCCGCCGACCACTACTCCCGGTGCGTTGATTGGGTATCAGGCACTCATCGCCGGCTCGTTCGGGTTGATTTTGACTGAGTGGCGATTGCTGCTGGTATCGGCGGTCTATGGGCTGGGGTTGTTGGCAGCGATTACCGGGCTTATATTTGCGGTCTTCACGGTGTTTGGTGACGCACCGGCCGTGGCGCTGATGCTAGCGGTGACGGTGGGGATCGCGGGTATTATCGGACTGTTCGCGTTGTCGTTTGGGTTTCAGCGGGCCTTGCTGCGTCGCCGGGAACAATTGTCATACCTCGACCACGTCCGGTCTGTGTTCCCTCATATCATCGGGATTTTGCTCGTGACGCTCTACATCCAGTTTGCTACTTCGCTCGGGTATTTATTATTTATTATTCCCGGTATTGCACTGGCTATCTATCTCACGACCGCCGCGCTGATTCGGATTAATGGTCAAGAAACTGGAGTCATGGCGCTCGTGCGCAGTACACAGTTGGTGTACGGTCGCTGGTGGGGAGTGTTCGGTCGGATGTTGTTCACGACGTCGGTGTTTGTACTGTGTACGATTCCAGTGTTTGTACTGATAGCCGTTTTGTGGGGTGCAACATTTTTTGAAGCTATTGCTGGACTTGATACGCTGGGAGGTGCGCCGGTGGCCACTGACTTTATGTTGTCACTGACACTCATTGGATTACTGATCGTCGCGGCCGTGGTGTTTGTATCGTTCCTGATGCAATGTGCGATGATTCTGCTCTACGAATCCCTGCGCGACACAGCTGCCCCGTTGGCACCAGCCAAAGAAGCCCGGCTATATTTCTGGATGCGAGTGATAGTGATTGCTGGTATCCCAGCGATGATCCTCCTCAACGTGGCTGACTTCTACCTACAGGACAGCGATTCAACCGTCGAGTTTGAATCTTTCCTGGAAGACCCAACCGCGTTTGAGCAAGCGTGGCTCGAAGACCAAGCCGCCACCGAAGCCGAGCTTGAGGCGTTTATGCAAGAATTCCAGGACGAATTCCAGACTATTGAGTAGAACGCACTCCCCAGCTGTTTGACTCACCCTCAATCCGATACCTCCGCGCCAGGGTAAATTGATAGAACGAAAACGCCGCAAGCAGGAGGATTTTGGTAAAGCGGTAGTCAATCCAGAATTCTGGGGTCGTGGTCAGTCGGACGTATTCGTTGGCAAACCCAGCGAGGATTAAAATCGTAAACCAACGCGACGACAGTTTGTTCCAACCAACCTGCGTAATAGCGAACGTTTTATCAAACATCCGCTGCAGGATGTGTCGCTTCTGGTAAAACCCGACTAGGATAGCCCCAGCCAACCCCCAGAAATAAATTGTATCGGCGAGGATGATGGCGTTGGGCTGGTTAAAATAAATCGTGAGCGTACCAGTGATGAGTACGAGCGCGCCTGAGGCCAGCGGCATAATCGGTACCTGGCGGTGGTACCCCCAGGCAATCACGATACTGATAGCAGTGGCAATAATCAAAGCCAGCACCGCCCCAGAAAAAGGCAGTACTTGACCAGCCACAAAAAACGTCACCAACGGCGCAAATTCATAAAATACCTGGATAGCCGCACCAACGTTCATAGTACAGCGATTGTAGCACGCACCACCCCGATAGCAGGTAGCAGCACCAGAGGTAGTGCTACTTGCATACCAGACAGACTTATGGTATGTTCGAGCTATCTTAGGTGTGCTAATTGCCCTGGGAATGATGTTCTACTGTACAACTCGTAAAAGAAAAGGGAACTCTCTGATGCAAAATTTGCTTAACAGACTGGTCGGAAGGTGGAAAGCCTTCGCCTTGATGGCTGGAGTCATCGCACTCGGGGCATGCGCCCCAACCCAGACGATGCTGCCACCGATGCTATTCGACAACGGGTCGGTGGCTCAGACCGGCGTTGATCTCATACCGGGGAGGACCTGTGTCGACGATGATATCTCAAATCTCGTCACGGTGTCGGATCTCGGGTCCGGTCGTCGGGAAGTTGACGTGGGTGCGGTCACCACTCGCGGCACTTGCGCCAATATAGCAGCTGCGGCTGGGGCGCTAATCCGGCCGGCTCGCGTCAACATTGGTGGCAGCACCGCCACCGCCAACTCGGACTCCCAGGTGATCAACGAGACAACGCCAACACCAACGCCAACGCCAACTATGACTCCCGGGTGATCAACGAGACAACGGTACAATAATTTCAGCCGCCGTACCGTGAATCGTCGGAAGACACAACAAACGACCCCACCGATTACTATAATCGGTGGGGTATTTACTTTTATATTATCTGGTGTATAGTTTTTCTTAGAAAAGAAATCAGCGGACATTGGGAGATCGACATGAAACATGTGACTGCACTATTTGGACTACTACTACCCCTGCTGCCAGCAGCAGGCTACGCCCAGTCGTCCCAGTACGGGACCTATGCCGAAGCACAAACTTTGCTTCGCGGGGTTGATCTAGATGCCCTCAATGCACACTCAATCATCACGTGTGTACGGTATGGAGTGGCCCAGCAAGCCGGTCAACCAGATCTGGCTGATCCGGTTGCGGTGGTTGCAACGACTGCTGTGTATCAGCGTTTGCACGCCGAGACGCAGACACTCAATCAGACGGACCAAGCGCATGTGTGGAGCGTACGTTGCCAGCCCAACATGGTAATAATGACGCCGGGAATTGTCCGTCGTCTTGGCGGGCAGCGAGCGGCTGAGTCAGCTATCTGGCAACCTCCGGTCACATCAAAGGCTGCAGCTCTGCCGTCGTCGATATGGGTCCGCACCGATGCGGGCAATCGACGCAGTATCAGTGATGCAACAAGCATTGCCGCTGTCTATGGTGGACGGACGGTACAATTCGCAAACGGGGAACAGGTAGTGGCAATTCTCGAATAATCGCCTAACCGCAAAACCCAAAGACCCCGGAGCATGTCTCTGGGGTTTTTCTTTTGTACTTGGTGTTGGGTGGTATTGTGTTAGATGCAAAACTATGGTATAAGAGAAATAGAGCAGAGTACGGCGGCAATACTGCTGTACGACTGACCTTCACACAAATGAAAGACGCCACTGGCGTCAGAAAGGAATTAGCATGCAGATGCTTATTACACAATGCCGCGCTGCCGCTCTGTCTCTGTGCGTCTTAATGCCAATGGCCACTACCGTCAATGCAGAGGTGACCGTCGTCGATGACACGGTCATCACCACTGAGTTCGGGTCACCCTATGTGACTCTGAACGTCAGCAATGGCTATGGTGTGTCGGACGTCTGTGCAGCTGGGTTTGCAGCTGGCGCCAGCTGGGGCGTGTGCTACAACCAGTTCGTGCCAATCAACCAAGCGGCCGGCAACCCGATGTACATGGGGCCAGACGGATTCTACCGTCTGTACGCAAACCAAAACTACATCGGCCCCCAGCCGATTGTGGTCAATACGCCGACTGAAGCAGCGGCACTGGTTCGTCTGGGTGATCTGCTCGAACGGGCAACTCCGGACGAACTTGCACAGTTGCGTGAAGCGGTTGGGCAGACCAACGGCAACCTGGCTGAATTAGCTGGCCGGCTAGATGCGTTTGAGGAACGCCTAGTCGCGGTCGAGACCACCAACGGTGAGCAAAACCAACGCCTGGACGCGGTAGAGACCACCAACGGCGACCAAAACCAACGCCTGGACGGCATCGATTCCACCAACGGTGATCAAAACCAACGCTTGGACGGCATCGACGCATTCGTCGATCCGCTCCAGCTTGAGTTGGGTAATCAAACCCTGGATGAGTTTGTCACTGCTCGTATACCTGTCGCAGAGACAGTTATGGTAGACGAATCTTGGCCTACCCGGTTCTGGGTACTGCTGGTTATTGGATTGATGACCTTGGCTGCAATTCTTTGGCTGCTTCTTTCGAAGAAAAAAAGGAAAGAAAAAGCCGAGGAAGAACAATACGCCAAACAGTCCAACCTCAAAGCTCTCAATGGAAAGGTTGAGGATGAGGCGACCAAGCTGACTGCGCTGGACGAAAAAGTGGCTCAACTCGGGCCGCGACTCGATCACACTGAAGTGGTGGCTGGTACGGCCTTGACCTTGGCTTCGCCGCTGAGGTTTACTGATACCAGTGATCTCAGTTCACTTAACACTGGGCTGATGTCTACGTGGACAGCGGTCGATAGTAAGACCAAACTCCATTATGTGATACCGTTTACCAAAAACGACGACGGTCTGCTCGAAGCACCAATCTTGCGCCGAGCAGATCAAGATGACTATATCCAACCGTTCAAATTTCAGTCAGTCAAAAAGACCGAAGAACGGATTCGTCTGGCTCACGCCGACGGCAGGCTGGTAAAATGCTTGAAAAACAAAGCTGCTGCCTGACTTCCAAACCAACAGTCGCGCCGCTCCAGTAGCGGCGCGACTCTCGAAACAAAGATGTATCCACGTCTGTACGCCCATCGTCCGATAGTCTCTCAGTTTGACCAGATTATTCCACGATCCGCGTTCGCACGTCCATCGCTCTTTGCACATTAACATTCTACATATTCACTCCTCAGTTTGACCAGTCTATATGCCAAGAATGCCGCTCTTTTACAAAGCCCCCCGGGGCTTTTCGCGTTTTTAGGGGTTGGTTTGTCTGGATTTTTCACGTTGCAGTCGGAGTAATTTCATATCAAGACCCAAGGCTTGCATAATTTTTCTATCTCTGTATAATGGCGCCACTGTCGAGCGAACGAGAGTCCTCCAAACGAATGCTTGCATCCATTTGGAGAACTCTCAAAGCGAGGACAGAAAGATTTCTTTCTGTCAGTCGGAGGTACGACTCAGCTAGGGACGACACGTTGTGTCTAGCTCGTACCACACCGACGACACCGTTACTTTGATAATTGAATAGATTACATCCACAGTCCCATACTGTGGATGTAAGTATGTTGAATGAACAAATGTCCGAAGGACATATTGTGAATTTACTTCTTAATTTTTCCTTTCAATAGGAAAATTTAGAAGCTTTATATTCATGATGATTTGTTTATGACAACATGCATCACAGCAATAACGCTGATACTTCCACAAGTATCAGCGAGCAACCAAGACAAAAGATTTTTTCTTTTGTCTTATCCTTAGGGAAATCGTCAGTTGGGTGCGCGGATCAAGAAGTACATCGCGCATCGGTCAGGTAGCAATACCTAATCGAGACCCACTGACGCAGATACAAGGATTCTCATTTATTTGAGAATCAGTACCTGTCTTAAATTAGAGTTTGATCCTAGCTCAGGATGAATGCTGGCGGCGTGGATGAGGCATGCAAGTCGAATGAATTTATATTCATGGCAGACGAGGTAGGAACACGTGGGTACGTACCCTAGAGTCAGGGATAATCCGTCGAAAGGCGGAACAATACTTGATAGTCCCTTCGGGGTAAAGATTTATCGCTCTAGGAACGGCCCGCGGTCTATCAGCTTGTTGGTAAGGTAACGGCTTACCAAGGCTACGACGGATAGGGGAGGTGAGAGCCTGACCCCCACCGATGGAACTGCGACACGGTCCATACTCCTACGGGAGGCTGCAGTCGAGAATCTTCCGCAATGGACGAAAGTCTGACGGAGCGACGCCGCGTGGTGGATGAAGCCTTTCGGGGCGTAAACACCTTTTATGAAGGAGGAATTTTATTGACGTTACTTCATGAATAAGGGGCTCCCAACTCTGTGCCAGCAGGAGCGGTAATACAGAGGCCCCAAGCATTATCCGGATTCACTGGGCGTAAAGGGTGCGTAGGCGGTGTTATTAGTCGGGTGTTAAATCCTGGGGCTCAACCTCAGAATCGCATTCGAAACGGTAACACTAGAAGAAGTTAGAGGTGAGCAGAACTCTCGGTGTAGGGGTGAAATCCGTTGATATCGAGGGGAATACCAAATGCGAAGGCAGCTCACTGGGACTTTCTTGACGCTGAGGCACGAAAGCATGGGTAGCGAATCGGATTAGATACCCGAGTAGTCCATGCCCTAAACGCTGTCTGTTGGTTTTTGGAGGAATCGACCCCTCCAGAGACGAAGTTAACACGTTAAACAGACCGCCTGGGTAGTACGAGCGCAAGCTTAAAACTCAAAGGAATAGACGGGGGCTCGCACAAGCGGTGGATCATGAGGCTTAATTCGTCGATAAGCGAAAAACCTTACCTAGGCTAGAAATTATACTGCACGACCGGGGAAACCCGGTAAGCCTTCGAGGGTGTATAACAGGTGATGCATGGCCGTCGTCAGTTCGTGCTTTGAAGTGTTCCCTTAAGTGGGGAAACGAACGCAACCCTCGTTGCCTGTTACAAGTGTCAGGCGAGACTGCCCCCTCACGGGGGAGGAAGGTGAGGATGACGCCAGGTCAGCATGTCCCTTGATGCCTAGGGCTGCACTCGTGATACAATGGGATATACAAAGGGACGCAATACAGCAATGTGGAGCAAATCCTGATAAAGTATCCCCCAGTTCGGATTGTGGGCTGCAACTCGCCCACATGAAGTCGGAATCGCTAGTAATCGTGAATCAGCACGTCACGGTGAATACGTTCCCGAGCCTTGTACTCACAAATAACTGTGCCCGGCAGCTTTACGAGAACCTTTTAGGTTCTATGCCAGATGGTTCAAATCCATCCCTCTCTATATGACTACCGTTATATAGTAGAGCGTAGCGAACAGACAGGACGCGTCCCGCGAGGGAGCGTCTGAAGGGTCTCAGTAGCAAACAACAGCCATCCGTATAGAAATATACGATACCCAAAACGACGCGTATGACTCACTCTGGTGGGTTTTGAGGAAATACGCACAGAAATCGTAGTTGGATGTTGAGAACGGTTCGTAAAGTGACCCGGGGAGATCTCGTGGTAAGAAAAGGTTATGACCATAACCACGAGAAGTCAGCTGCGTCGTAGTACCATGCGTCAATCTAATCATGTTATGATTAGTAGCATGGGAAGGACAAAACCTATAGTTGAAGCCAGCTATGTTGTTGGAATCACTGATGGTGAAGGTTGTTTTTACGTAAATCTTTCGAAATCAGTCGCTTACAAAGCCGGATATAGAGTGCAAATGCACTTCCATCTGAAATTGCAAGCGACAGACAAAGAGATACTAGAGAAAATACGCAATACGCTTAATTGCGGTAACGTGTATTTTCAACCAGAACAACGCACAAATCACACGCAGTGTTACCGATACACGGTGAGTGCTTGGAGAGATATAGAGTCAACATTGATTCCATTTTTCAAAAAGCACCCACTACAAATTGCTTCAAAAAGCAAAAGCTTTGACATATTTTGTCAGATTGCCGACCTTGTTTCGCAAGGCCAGCATCTGACACCAGATGGCATCGAAACGATTCGTACGCTTAAGCAACGTATGAATAAGCGAACTATGGGACTCGCGTAGTACGGGAAATCCGTTTGCTACGTGGGAACGCAAAGATATAACCTTATCTATTGCAATCCGCCCGTCAAGTCAGGGGAGTCGGAAGTGCCCGAAGGTCGTCCTTGAGGCGAACTACGGTAAATTCGATAACAAGGACTAAGTCGTAACAAGGCACGGCTAGCGGAAGCTGGTCGTGGATTAATTCCAATTGGATACGTTGTCGTAGTACTGGTAACAGTCCTACAATGATAACTAATTGGTCGATATTGTGTGTCTCGATCGAGCATACAATGAGCAATGACACTCAACACTCTGAAGTGGTGTCAGACTCTTGGGAAAGACCAAGCCTATAGGATAAGACAACAGAGTACATCTTTGTCGCTGTGAACACATCTATTCAGTTTTCAATAACGAAAACAAAACAACCGCGCGAGCGGTTGTTTTGTTTGGTGTTCAGCAACTTATAGCTTTTTAGCAAGGACCGTTACCAGCGCAATTAGTGGGAGTTGTTTCGGCTAGTGGTGGTAGACCTTGGAAGAAACGTTCACCGTTGATGTCTCCAATCAATCGTGTTCGTAGTAGTGGCATCACAGATCCACTGGGGAAATTACCGTCTGCCACTAGGTTGTCAAATGCCACAACTCGAGCTGCATTAGGTGGTAGTTGGTAGATACTAGTCATATCAGCCAGACCCGCCTGTTCTGCTGCCGCATTTGGCTCCCCCCAGTCAAAGAAACCCTGGTTACTGTTTTCAAACAGCGGGAGCAATACATTTTTGGTAAAGTTGATTTGTTGCTGTAGTCGTTCAGTTGATGGCTGTGTTGCCTGAGTTCGCAACACCGGTATATCTAGGGTGGGTTGGCTGTTCACAGTCTGACCAACATTGAGAATTGCGACGTACTTAACAAGATCGTTATCGGTCATCTGATTGTAGTTGCTAAGTCGTATCGCGGCAATCGCACGCTCCTCATTGGTAGCTGATGCGTCATTGATTGCGATTACTGCCTCTTCGATTATGGGTTGAATCCGCCAATCATATGTGTCCCCAAGGTTGCTAGTAAAATCGCTAGTAATAGTACTGACAGTTTCGCGAGTGGCCGCTGCATCTGCCGCCGCCTCTAACATGTCTGTGCTCAGTACAGGAAATGCGTCTGAGTTGATTGCTGGTGGGTTTGGTCGCACTGGCTGACTAGGCATTGCTGGTGCATCTTGTACGTTCGGAGGATTGAAGTCCGATGAGTTGCCAAAGCTTCCTCCACCACCCAAACTAGGTGGTCGAGGGTCACCGATACCTGTTCCAAACCCGTCACCAGCCCCACCGCCGGTAAAATCACCTGACGGGGTATTTCCGTCTGGACACTCATAATCTGTACAGCGGGAGGTCATTTCGCCAATTCGGTCGAGTCCCAAAGATGAGGTAAATAGATTGACCAGTCCCCAGAAAAGTAGAATAAATACAAACGCTGCCACGCTATAGACGGCGAGCTGTTTAGATTTTTCTTTACCCTCGTCAGTAGCACCACCAATCACAAAAAACCGAATGGCGTTGATGACAAAAAACAGAAACGCAATCCCGAGAATAAACGGAATGACAATGTCGTTGACGACGGTAATAAAATCAGCGATGTAGGACTGTAGATTCATATGACAAAAGTATACCGTACAACCTGTGGTCACGAGCAACTTTTCCTTTTATTTTTAGTGTAAATCTGGTATAGTTCTGGCCACATTGGTAGAAACCATTGTCCGCACTTAGCTCAGTTGGTAGAGCATTCGACTGATACTCGAAAGGTCCTAGGTTCGAACCCTAGAGTGCGGACAATGGTTTTTATGCTTCTATATAAACGTTGGCAGGAGTGAAACCCCGGTCACGAGTAAGGTCTGGATTATCAGAGCTCCAACCAGTAGGGGGATGATCAGCAGGCGCCATGATACCCCACACAGAGCGAGCGGAATGAGTATTAATTCGTTTGGTAGCGGGATTAGTGCAGCGTAGCCGGTCACAAATAAAATTATAAAAGCTGGGTGTTGATTAGCGATACGCTCGGTAAATTGCTGCATTCGCGGGTGGCCACTTGGTATGACTGATCGTCCAAGGCGACCGATAGCGTACCCGATAGTGTCAGCTACCAGAGTTCCAAGTGCGAGAAAAAAAATAATAGCAGGGACCGTCAATCCGGCGGCTGTAAACAGCGGGGTCAGTGTCGCAGCTGGAATCGGCGCTGCGACACTCAGTCCAGAAACAACAGCGGCGACAAATACCCCAACGTACCCGAACGATTCAATGACAGTAAGAATGGCCGGATTGTCACGTAGTAGCTGACTACCGATAATTGCCCCGCCAAACAGAATCGCGGTCAAAACAAATAGTGTGATTTTGGTAGCAATGGACTTATGATGGTTGGTTAGTTTCATGCTGGCCTAAGGTAGTGTCAGTCCTCTGATTGGAGGACACTTTTCTCTTGCTGGGCCTGTTCCAGTTGTTCTGTCAGTGTGGTGACCTGAACGTTGAGCATATAAATAAACCAAGCAAACGAACCGATGAGCAGCCAAGCAACATAGGGAAAAATAGTTAATCCTTCGAGTGAACGCTTGCTGGTGGTCCGTTTCATTGGTCTAGTATAGCAGCTACGCTGGAGATTTGAGCCAAATTATCGTAGGATAGTAGGTATGAAAGATTGGAACGAGTATTTTGGGGGAAAGAAAATTACCGTAATGCGGATTGGGTTGCTTGGTCGTGGGGTGGGTGACGCGGCGTTTTTGGCGGCCCATGGCGCTGAGGTGTTGGTGGTCGATAGCGCGCCGCAGTCACAGATGCAAGCGTCGGTCGATGCTCTGGCGGAGTATGACAACGTTACCTTTAAATTTGGCCCGTACGACAGCGCTGATTTTATCTCAGCGGACTACGTGTTGGTGGGGGCAGGGACACCGCTTGATGCACCAGAGCTGGCCGTCGCGAGGGTGGCTGGCGTCCCGCTCAAACAATCCGCGGCGTGGTTTGCCGAGCTATCAGGGATTCCAATTGTCGGCATCACCGGTACCCGTGGCAAGTCCACTGTCACCCACATGATTCACCACTGTTTATCGCAGGTAACCGGTGAAGACATTTTGCTTGGCGGGAACGTCCGTGGGTTGTCCAACCTGCAGCTACTCAACCAGGTCAAGCCGGATTCGGTCTGCGTGATGGAGCTCGACAGCTGGCAGCTCCAGGGCTGGGGCTGGTTGCAGATGTCACCCCAGATTGCGGTGTTTACCAATTTCATGGAAGATCACCTCAACTATTATATGAAGGAAGGAATGACCAAAGAGGAAGGGATGGCGCTGTATTTCGCCGACAAAGCCAACATTTTTCAGTACCAAGAGGAAAGTGGGGTGTTGGTGACGACACCAGAAGTGTTCGCCCGCGCGCAGGGGTTGGTTGGCGCAACCCTCGGTCAAGAGGTGGTCCTGGCTGACGCATCGATCATTCCTGAGGATGCGTTGCTCGCGATGCCAGGTGAGCACAACCGCCTAAACGCCGCGCTGGCGACCGAGGCACTCAAAGCCCTGAGCCTGACCGAGGAAGAGATCTGGCCCGCGCTCGCCACGTTCCCCGGGGTTGAAGGGCGTTTGCAGTACGTCGGTGAGCAGGCCGGGGTAAAAATCTACAACGACAACAACGCCACCACCCCAATCGCGGTAGTGCGCGCCTTGCAGGCAGTCGGGAACCCCGCCACCAAAAACGTCATCCTCATCGCCGGTGGCGCCGACAAAAACATCGACCCCGTCGAGCTGCTGTCTGCCATCCCGCAGTACTGCAAAACCGTTATTCTCCTACCGGGAACCGGCACAGACACATTGACTGAAAGCCTCAACGATACTCCAATCGATTGGAGTATTTCCGAGTCGGTTTCGGCCGCAGTAGAGGCCGGGTTGGCCGCAGGCCAACCCGGCGACACTATATTATTCTCACCCGGCTACGCCTCTTTCGGCTTATTCAAAAACGAGTATGAGCGTAACGACGCCTTTGTAGCTGCAGTCGCCACGCTTACTACTGAGACGTAAAAACACGGCCCCGGGGGCCGCGTTGTTGGTCAGGTTACCACCAACACTGTGTTGGCTTTCATTCGCTGTTCTTGATTGAACGCCGAACGTCTATGACTTGCTAGTCCTGGTACACGGTAGGTGTTGAGGCCATCGTGAGTGATTTGGTCAGGCCTCAGTCCAGCGGTAGTCAGCTGGTGCTTGATGACTGCCACCATATCAAGTGCCAGTGTATCGACGTCTGTGAACACTTCTGATCCAAACTCCTTGAGAAACGGCAAAGCCTTGGCTCTGATGTCATCGTTGTTGTCATGCTGGAAATCGGCCCCAGCGATGGCGCCGGTGATGTACACCTCGAGCTTGTCGGTGTCCGAGCCGTCGGACATAATCAGCGCGAGCAGTTTGGTGATAATATTTTCACCCTCAACTGGCTCTGCCGCTGGACGACCGCAGTGCACCATTCCAACTACGCCCGTCTTACGGTTGCCAATGACGACCGTAGGGCAATCAGCAGTTTGGAAGAACGCCGCACTATTGCATTGCTCAAGTAGGATACCGTCAGCAGCCATCCAGTGCTGCCCGACAGTTTGATCAGTGGTCAGTATCTGCTGGTACCCGACGCTGTGTTGTCCGGGCGCTGCTTTCAGCAGATGTATTCGGTCAGATTGTGCTCCCAGCTGGTTAGCTAGGCTCCTGGTATAGCGTAAACCATCTTGGTGCAAAAAAGTCTGACACCGTTGCTGAACAATGATTTGCGGTTGTTGACCCAGCAGCACCACTGTACAGTTGATCATCTCATGTCTTCGTTCTAACTGCATGACAGTCCCCCGTGGTTGAACACTTCTCTACTTTTTATAGTATGCTACGCTAGTTGATATGACAAGTCCGATTGATTTATTTACCCTTAAAAACATCCATTTCATCGGCATCGGGGGGATCGGTATGTCGTCTTTGGCGCGCCATTTTATGGCCGAGAAAAAAGTCGTCCGTGGTTCCGACCGTGAGCTGACCGATCTGACCAAAACCCTCGCCAGCGAAGGTATCCAAGTCTGCTGCCCGCAGTCAATCGACAACATCGCCCCCGACACACAATTAGTTATTTATACCGAGGCTGTCACTCCAGGCAGCGACGGGTGGGCCGAACTCGAGCAAGCCCGCCAGAACAACATCCCCTGCGTCAATTATTTCGAAGCCCTCGGCCTCGCGATGAACCCGTACTACTTGATTGCGGTAGCAGGGACCCACGGCAAGACGACCACCGCCGCCATGCTCACTGATATATTTGAAGCCGCCGCCAAAGACCCGACCGCCGTGATTGGTTCACTGCGCGCCAAAACCCAAAGCAACTACCGTGCCGGCAAGAGCAAATACGCCATCGTCGAGGCGTGCGAATACAAACGCGACTTTTTATTCTTGCGACCAGAGATTCTGGTGATTACCAACATCGAACTCGATCACGTCGACTACTACTCATCGCTCGCGGACGTACAGGACGCATTCAAAACCCTCGTGTCCCAAGTCTCCGACAATGGCGTCGTGGTGTGCAATACCAAAGACCCCAACGTCATCCCCGTGCTCGAAGGTGCACAGGCAAAAATCGTCGACTACACCGAGTTCCTCGACCTACAACTCGCGCTCAAACAACCCGGCCTACATAACAAATTAAACGCCGCCGCCGCCATCACTGCCGCGCTACAAGAAAAAATCAACCGCAACGACGCGTCGCAGACCCTCACTCAGTTTGCCGGCACCTGGCGCCGCTACCAATACAAAGGCGAGCTAAACGAAGTCCCCATCTACGACGACTACGCCCACCACCCGACCGCAATCGCGATGACTATCGACGCCACCCGCGAGCTGTACCCCGACAAACGAATTGTGACCGTATTCAAGCCGCACACCTATAGTCGGACCGCTGCGCTGTTCGCCGATTTTGCCAAATCTTTTGCTGGGGCCGACCAAGCGTTGTTCCTGCCGATTTACGGTGCCCGCGAAGAAAACGTCACCGGCGTCACCAGCCGAGAGTTGGCCGTCAAAACCCTCGAGTACGTCTCTGATGCACAGTATTTCGACTCACACCAATCACTAGAAGAGTATCTCCGTTCACACTTGGTACGAGGCGAAGTACTCATTGTCATGGGGGCAGGTGACGTGACATTGGTCGCCAACGATCTCGTCAAATAATTATGCACACTGGCAAACTATCAATCGTCGCAACCCCCATCGGCAACCTCGAAGACATGACGTACCGCGCCGTGCGGACGTTGTCCGAGGCGGACTATATACTGTGTGAAGACACCCGCGTGACTGGCGTGCTAAAACAGCGTTACCAGATCGATACGCCACTTAGACGCTATGACGCGCACGCCAGCGTCCAGACTCACCTAGAGATTATCGCTGACCTAGAGGCAGGTAAACACGTGGCACTAGTAAGTGACGCGGGGACACCAGGAGTGAGTGATCCTGGAGTATTGCTCGTGCAGCAAGCCCGAGCGGCATTCATTCTGATCGAAGCCATTCCTGGGCCGTCAGCCATTACAACCGCCATCTCGCTCGCTGGGATTGCCGGTAACCAGTTCACCTTTCTGGGGTTCGTCCCGCAGAAAAAAGGCCGAAAGACGTTTTTTGCGCAGCTACACAAGTGTATCCAGCCAGCGGTGTGCTTTGAATCAACCCATCGAATCATCAAAGCCCTCGAACAACTAGCTGACTTGCAGCCGACAGCGACCGTCTACCTCGGACGCGAGCTGACCAAAATGCACGAAGAAATGCTCGTCGGTACCGCGACCGAATTATTGACACAATTGCAAACCACACCTGTAAAACAAAAGGGTGAGTTTGTCATGCTGGTTGACTGTCGTTGATGCTGTATACTCGGGCTACTATGCGCAAAGCTATGCTGATTGGCCTGTCGGGACTACTACTAATGGTACTACCGTTCTTGGGTATTCCCGCAATTTGGAAACTATATATCACCGTTGGAACGGGTGGATTTCTCCTCCTGCTGGGTTATTTGTTGATCCGTGATTGGGTGTATTTTGACAATGACCTAGGCAATGGTGAGCGCGGCAACGAGTCATTTGTCGAAACCACCGAGTCGTTGTTCAAATAATTCCCTCCAATAGAAAGATGAAATTCGTTTCTTCGCTGTTGGTCGGCAAGGACGTAACCCAAACAACTATCCCTATAAGGTGGCCTACAAAGCAATGTCTCAGGGAGCAGTCCGGATGCAAGCGAGTACGACGCCGGGGTATACAGTTAGATGATCTAGGCACCGAGCAATATCTACACCGTAGCCGCCCTTTGGGAAGCAAAGTAATATGTGCTACATTTTAGTATGAAAATTTTAGTGACCGGGGGAGCCGGATTTATCGGTAGTGCGACCGCGAGACGGTTGGTGGCTGATGGACATGAGGTTATTACAATTGATAATTTCAATACGTATTACGATCTCAAACTGAAACGAGATCGAGTGGCTACCTTGATTCCTGGGGTACAAATGTACGAGTTAGACATTACTGATGAAACCGCACTCAGCAAGCTATTCACTGAGAACACTTTTGACGTTGTGTGTCACTTCGCCGCACAAGCCGGTGTTCGGTATTCAGTCCAAGCTCCAGAAGTATATGTAACAACTAACGTTCTAGGGATGCAGACACTACTAGAGGTGATGCAGAAACACCACGTATCACGAATGGTGTACGCCTCGACTTCTTCTGCGTATGGAACAAGTACCGTGACTCCGTTTACAGAAGACGTACCGGCGGACCGTCCAGTGTCTGTGTACGCGGCTACCAAACGAGCCGGTGAACTACTGGCACATAGTTATTTTGATCAGTACGGTATAGAAACAACGTGTCTCCGATTCTTTACTGTCTACGGGCCGTGGAGTCGACCAGATATGGCGATGCTCAAATTTTCTCACCATATTACTGCCGGCAAACCAATCGATATTTATAACCACGGTGATCTCAAGCGAGATTTTACCTACATTGACGATATTGTAGAGGGATTTGTTGCTGCTGTGCAGCAACCTCTAAAATACAATATCATTAACATTGGTTATGGTGCACCGGTCAAACTACTCGATTTTGTGGAACTCCTAGAAACAGCGCTCGGTAAACCAGCGATTAAAAATATGCTCCCAATGCAGCAGGGTGATGTGTACGAAACCTATGCTGATACAACCAAAGCAAAAGAATTGTTGGGATTTGCACCGAAGATGGACTTCAAGAATGGTGTCACCGCCTTTGTAGATTGGTACCGAGGGTATTATTTGACTTAAACAACCACCTATCTAACATGTGAGCTACTGCGATGTAGCTCGTATACTCAAGGTATGATTAGGGCAATGTTCCAGAAATCGAAAGACACCCTCCAGCTGATCGCCCATGAATCTGACCAACCGCACGTTAGCAAAGGCGCGTTGATTCCATTTAAGCCAAACTCCATTCAGGAACGGCCGACACGCGCCCTAGCACTGCCGATGCAAACCATCGCCCGAGTTGGGGTGGTGGCGTTGTTGTTTGCGGTATTTGGCGTCGCCGGCACGGCTGGCTATGGTTCGATGTTGCAATCAAGCCAGGTGGCGTCACCAATTGTGACCATCGTTGATCCGGTGACGCTGTCGGTAGCGGCGTTTGACTACGGTCCCCAGGCAGCGCTCTCGCAGACGTCGTTTTTTGCGGAAACCAAAGCCGCCTTTATCAAAGATGAGCTAACGTTTATAGAGATAGACACGGAGCGCGACCAGGTGCGATATTTTGCAGATGGAGTGTTGGCGTCAAGTGCGACAATTCTAGCTGAACCAACCGCTGGTTCTTGGTGGGACGTCGAGGCCGGGTTGTATCAGGTCAAAGAAAAGCAGGAAGAGTTTTTCTCCAACCTCGCCCAGACAGTCATGCCGTGGACGATCACCTTCCAGGAGAATTTTATGATTCACGGACAGCCACAGTATCCTGATGGTACCAGTGCTCCTGACAACGCCGCCGGTGGTGTGCGTCTCTCGACCACCGATGCCAAGCAACTCTATGAACTAGCCGCTCCCGACGTACCGGTACTCGTGCATGTGGGACGCGTATCAGCTGACTCGTTTGTCTACAAACCATCAGTGCCTGACATCAGCACCCCGCATTACTTTATCGCTGACCTCGATAATAACGCGCTGCTGGCCGCCAACGACATCACTGCAGTGGTTCCCATCGCCTCAATCACCAAACTCATGACGGCGGTCGTCGCCGCCGAAGAGTTACAGCTCGACCAGCGGGTGTCGGCGACATCGCCTAACTTTGTGGTGTCGATGATTCCTCGGCTGGCAGAGCGCAGTAGCGTGTCGATGTACAGCCTGTTGCAGTTGCTATTGGTCGAATCCTCGAACGAAGCCGCCGAAGCGCTAGCCGCCCAACTCGGTCGTGAAAAATTCATCGCCGCCATGAACAAAAAGGCTCGACAACTGGGAATGCTCAACACCAGTTTTGCCGATCCGTCGGGCCTGAGTGCACAGAACGTCTCGACGGTTGGCGACCTATATCGGCTGGCGCAACACATCGACCAGAACCGGAGTTTTATATTTGATATCACCCGCGACGTGAACCTCCCGAGTGCGTACGTCGGCGGAGATTTCTCCGGCCTGATTAACTTTAACGAAATCGATGACGTCACCGGGTTTATGGGGGGTAAAGTCGGCGAGACTATTGCTGCGGGCCAAACATCACTTTCACTACATGAACTGCAGATCGATGGTATTACCCGCACGGTCGTCGTGGTTGTCCTTGGGTCACTCGGTCGTACCGCTGACGTGCAAGCGTTGGTCTCATTTGTCGAAAACCGTTTCGGTGAGTAGTGCTATACTCGTACTATGAGTGGCTTCGATCCAGAACAAATCACCTTTTTTGCCAAAACCGACACCCGCGGGCAGCAGATACCGTTTGGTATCAAAGCCAAAGACCGCCAGCGCCACATGTACGTCATCGGCAAAACCGGCATGGGGAAGTCGACCCTCTTGGAAAACATGGCCGCCCAAGACATCAAAAACGGTGAAGGGATGGCGTTTATCGATCCCCACGGCAGCGCAATCGAGGTCTTGCTTGATTACATCCCCGAGCATCGCCTCGACGACGTGGTGTATTTTGCGCCGTTTGATATGGAAAACCCCATCGCGTTTAACATCATGGAGGACGTCGGGGTCGACAAGCGACACCTCGTAGTGTCGGGCCTCATGTCCACGTTCAAGAAAATCTGGGAAGACGCCTGGTCTGCCCGGATGGAATACATCCTCACCAACGCCTTGTTGGCACTGATCGAGTACCCAGACACAACGCTACTATCGGTAAACCGCATGTTGGCCGATAAGGTCTACCGGGACAAAGTCGTCGCCCACATCAAAGACCCGGCGGTGAAAGCCTACTGGGTGGATGAGTTCGCGAGCTACACCGAGCGGTTTGCAGCCGAGGCGCTGCCAGCCATCCAGAACAAAATCGGTCAGTTTACCGGCAACCCACTGATTCGCAATATCATCGGTCAACCCAAATCATCGTTTGACGTGCGCAAAATGATGGACGAGAAAAAAATCTTGCTGATCAACCTCTCGAAAGGGTTGGTGGGCGAGACTAACGCCGACCTGATCGGCTCGATGCTGATCACCAAGATCTATCTAGCCGCCATGAGTCGCGCCGAGCTGTCACCGGCGGAGATGAAACAAATGCCGAACTTTTATTTCTACGTCGACGAGTTCCAGTCGTTTGCCAACTCGACGTTTGCCAACATTCTCTCTGAGGCCCGCAAGTACCACCTGAACCTCATCATCGCTCACCAGTACGTGGCACAAATGGAAGATAAAATCCGCGATGCGGTGTTTGGTAACGTCGGAACAACCGTGGCGTTCCGGACCGGACCGTTTGACGCCGAGGTGCTCGAAACGGTGTTCGCGCCGCAGTTCGAGGCGGTTGATTTGGTGAACTTGGGGATGTACCAGATTTGTCTGACATTGATGATAGATGGAGTGGGGTCGCAGCCGTTTTCAGCTACCACGCTATCTCCAGTGGCGACACCGGTTACGTCTCATAAACACATGGCGATTAAACGCAGTCAGCAGAACTACAGCCGCCCGCGCGCCGAAGTCGAGCAAGCGGTGATAGATTCGCATTCACCAGAAAAACGCATCGAAGCCGCCGTGGAAAGCGGTGGTGGAAACAAAGGGGGGTTTGCTAAACCTAGCGCCTTTTTCAAAGTTGGCAGCGACAAAAAACCGTACAAGAAAAAACCGCAAGACGGTGGCAGCAACGGCGACAACCGGAACAGTAACGACAACGGTAATCGGGTACAAAACCAAACCGAAACAAAACCAAAATCATCGGCGCCAACCCTCCCACAAACTGACCAAAGTCGCGCCGATGCGCCAGCTGACACCCGCCAGCAACCCGACCGACCTGACCGCCGACCCAAACCAGCCGCCAAGTCCGCTGACGATCTGCGCGCCATTTTGGCCAAGATGACCGCTGAGCACAAACCAACTCCCCGAGTAGAACTCCAACCACCCGAACCAAAAAAATGCCTACCCGAACCAGCGCGACCACCAGCAACTCAGCCACAACTAGATCGCTCACCAGCAACCCAGTCAAAGCCAGCCCAACCGCCAAGCGAACCAGCCAAAACTGATCTCAAATCCGCCTTGGCCGCGCTCATGCAACCATCAGCTCAGCCGGCGCAATCACCGTCACCCTCGTCACCAGCATCATCAGCGGACCAACCCCGACCCGCAACCCCTCAGCCAACTGTCGCAATTGAAGCAGTTGAACAGCCAGACAGCCCAGTCATCGGCGGTAGTCGCCAGCCAGCTTTTACCCCAGTAACGCACACACCAGCCCCAGACCCAGCTAAAGTCAGACAAATACTACGCACTAGTGGTAAAGAACGCCCGCCGGGTATTGGTTAGGCGTATGCGGACTGGCTGGCTTGTAGGATTATTTTTTCTCCCCCAGCTTGCACTGGCGTCTGTCCAAATATCAGAGATTGCCTGGATGGGTAGTGCTGATTCGGCCAATCACGAATGGATTGAGTTATATAACTCTGGTTCCGCTACGAGCGTCGATGGTTGGGTTTTGCACGACGCCAACAACCTCACCATCGAACTAACCGGGACATTGCCCGCCAACCAGTATGTCGTACTCGAGCGGACAAGCGACGAATCAGCTCCAGGGGCGGCCTTTCTCATGTATACTGGCGCTCTCCCGAACGTGGGTGCGACACTGGTCTTGCGCAATGCTGCCGGCAACGTAGTCGACCAAGTAACTGGTGGGGAGGGTTGGGAATCAGTCGGCGGCGATAATACTACCAAAGACACCGCGCAGCGCGCTGGTACTGTTTGGCGCACCGCCCCGCCCACGCCTGGTCGAGCCAGCAATACGAGTACTGCCGCTACGGTACTCATCGACCCAGTAGCCGACCCAGTCAATGCGTCAAACTCGGCAGCTGGTACGGGCAGTACCGCCACGCGTCGCCCGACTCCAGTCGAGCAGCCGCTCACCTTGCCTGACATATCATTACAACTAGCAATCCGTGCCCCAACCACCGTGCACGCCGGACAACCAGTCGCGTTTACCGCAGAACCCAGTGGGGTCGGCCCAACTATCGCTGCCTCGCTTGAGTATCAGTGGAGTCTGGGTAACGGTGAGCAGCGCTCTGGCCAAGACATTGAGTACACGTTTACCCATCCCGGACGATACGTGGTGGTCGTTAGAGGTGCATACAAACGACAACAGCAATTCACTCGCCAAACCGTAACGGTATTGCCGGTGGAACTTGAGGTAACCAAGGCTCCCGACGGTCAGACGTTTATCTTGCACAATCTCAGCGACCACGAGATCGACATCGGTGGGTACACGTTTGCCGGGATGCACGAGCGGGTGTTACCCACCCACACGATTATCCTGCCCCAGTCACAGGTGCGCGTTCCGATCCCGATGGTCAATCGTGCCGACACGATTGTGGCGCTGCGTGACGAGACTGGGTTGGCAGTCGCAGTCTATGTGCCAGGAGTGTTGCCAATTGACCAAGGCTTTCAATTGGCGTTTGGAGATATGGTTCAGCCGGTAGCGAGCGTTGGAGCTCGGGCGGCGGCTGCGCCGCCGCCCCCGGACATCCCCCCAACCCCCACCCCCCCCCACCCCCACCCCCACCCCAAATTTCGCCTTTTTTCAGAGCAACCCACCCCACCCCCCGCCCACCCAACAACAACCCCACCACCACCCAC
>Ga0105053_10001149_pt1 | contig 42274 bp, 25 predicted proteins | sample BON01_FD_78093 | JGI IMG/M metagenome (GOLD analysis project Ga0105053, IMG submission 78093) | Freshwater microbial communities from Lake Bonney liftoff mats and glacier meltwater in Antarctica - BON-01 | ecosystem: Environmental > Aquatic > Freshwater > Ice > Glacier meltwater | place: Lake... | reverse complement strand
CCATTAGAAGCATAACGCGCATTTAGCCAATTATTGAGCGACAGAATCAAGCTCAGTTGTTGCCCTTTTGCATGGGCAAAATCTGCATTCACCCGAAGGTCGCTGAAAAAATATCCCGGTAAAGAAGCCAAGTCGTTAGCAGTATTGTCCAAAAACTGTTTTCCGACGTATTTCCCAGAAATAGTGGCGGACACCAAGCTTTTTCCCTTTATTTCATTTCCAGCCTTCTGCCACAAAACACCCGTGAGTGCAGCCCAACCAAGTATATTCGGCGAAAAAGCCAAATCCGTGTTTTTATATTCGATGGGTTGCTGCAACCCAGTATCCCAGTCATCGCGGTACTCAGTAAAGGCTTTTACCTTATTTTGGCTCAATGACAGATTTCCGGCGAACGACAACCTTGAATTTAATGGTGCATTGGCTTCCAATTCCAGCCCGGCACGGTAGCTATCAGGAACATTGGTACGGATGTAGCCACCGACATCATTGATGCGCCCATCCAATACCAGTTGGTTGTGGTATTGCATTAGAAAGCAGTTGGCGGTGAAACTGAGCTTTTTATCCTCAAACCGAAGCCCAAATTCTGTGTCCGCCAAACGCTCTGCTTTTGGGCGCGATACGGGAGTCGATTGTGTATAATCGTCGCGGTTGGGCTCCCGATTTGCGATGCCCAAAAAGCCATATCCGCTCCAATTATTTGATAATGAATAGGTTGCGCCAACTTTTGGATTAAAGAATAAATGTGCCACGGATTGGTCGGTTGGCAACAGCTCATTGTTGAATCCGAAAAACGCATAGTCAACATGCCTCGTTTGCAAATCAACGAATGCCCTAAATTTTTTCGAAAAGCCCTTTTCAACCTTCAGGAAAATGTTCGCATCGCGTTTGTTGGCGTTGTTGTCGTAGTAGCGGAAGTCCTTAGGCTGGCCAATAGAGTGCTCCGACCAAATTATTTCGCCAAAATGGCGACCGGCATATTGACTTAAAGCCCCGCCCAAGAGGAATGTTGTGTTTTTTCTTGGTTCCAGCGTCCAACGCAGCGCAAAGGTGCCCCCGTAAAAATCATTGTCGAGCCAACGGCGCCGAATCAAATCCGTCGTTTCAATAACGGTATCGCCCAAAACCCAGCCCGGCAGCCCATAATCCGAATAAGATTCATTGGCCTTGTACTGCTCAAAGTAGCCCGCGCCTTTGGTATAATGCCCATTTAGTTGGAGGATTAGCTGTGGGCCTAAAACGCGTTTGTAATGGAGCAATAAATGTTGTTGTCCATAATCGTCTACCTCATCTTCGTAGGGGGCGACAGGGCGTTCTGCACCAGCGGTGTTGTATGTTCTAAGTTCCTTATCGTCAATGAATTGTACTGGCGTGCCATTCCAGGCCTGGTACGTTCTTTCATGGCCAGATAACAAGTGCGCCTGAAAAGTTTGGCTTTCCCCCAAATAGGCAGCCGACAAATGCAGGGATCTTAAATTAGCAGAACCTCTATCAATAAAACCATCAGAATTGATGCTGGACGCTCTGCCGGAAAAGGACCAATTGCTAGGCAGAAGACCAGTATTGGCCTGTGCCGATAATTTTTGGGTTCCAAATGACCCTACCGTGGTGGTCACGCCAGCGCCTGGGTTGGGCAAAACGCCCGAAAGATCGAGGTTAACAGTAGCACCGAAAGCCCCCGCACCGTTGCTGCTGGTTCCTACCCCGCGTTGCACCTGGATTTCAGCGGCAGAAGCCGCCAAATCAGGTAAATTGACCCAGAAAACGCCTTGACTCTCCGCATCGTTCAGGGGCACCCCATTGATGGTTACGTTCACCCGTGTAGGGTCGCTGCCCCGGATGCGCAGCCCTGTATAGCCAATGCCCGTGCCAGCATCCGAGGTTTCTACCAGGGAGGGAATACCACTTAGCAACATGGGGACATCCTGAGCCTGCAGCGTTTGGGCTATCTTTTCAGCATTAATGTTGTTGTGGGGAATAGGGCTTTTGTTGCCCGTGCGTGTGGCCTGCACAACGACTTCTTGCAGGCGTTTTTCGCCTGGATTGGCGATGCCCGCAGAATCAATTTGTTGGCTGTAAACAAGAAAAGGGAGAAGGAAAGCAAGGGCAGAAGCCCGAAAAAATTTGACGTAAGTCATTTGAAATAAAGTATTTGAGTGAAACATCCATGTACAAAAGGGGCTTCTGTAAATGTAGTGATGCCACTACCCGTAATCGTTCCTTAGCCGGAATTACCCGGTCAAGTTCGATGGGTTTGATCTCAGCTTCGCTGAGGAGTTTTCGGTTTCAAGGTTTCAGGTTTCAGGTTTACGCGATTGGTTCGTATCCTTGAAAACTTATTTCAAATAGGACACTTAACCGCGTAAACCTGAAACCTGAAACCTTGAAACCTGAAACCCCTCTAAAAAGCACCCCAATGATTCAACACAAAGATCACAAAATTTTTGAGATTTGGTCCATTGCCGTTGACAAGCGGTGGGCATGTGTGCCTCGTAGAATACAGAAATTGGCATTCATGTCAAGCAGCAACTGGTGGTATAGGGCAAACAATGCATCCCTGTCGGAAGGGTTTTCCCGAAGCGGATCAGGTGCCCATGGCATGTCTGGGGTACACAAAAAATAAAAGGTATTATCGGTGGGATTTTCTAGTATGGTGACATCCTTTGTGCCAAACTTAAAGTGTTCCCAAATATGGATAACCGTCCAATCCGTATCGCAAATCAGTACAGGCTTCTTACAATGTTGCTGATACCAGTATTGCCATGCGTTTTGACCTGCCAGGATGGCTTTCAAATCCTTGTATTCATATGCTCGTCTGAGGAATTGGAGGTAATGCCGGGAGAACTCCGGTACCATACACGTATCAAAAGCACTTGCCAAAGCCAAGGCCAAGGTGGTTTTCCCCGAAGATTCAGGCCCCGTTAAAACGATGGTTAAAAGCATATTTTTATTTTCCTTGCCCATTTAAATGGTAATTTTGCAGCCACTATTGAAATAGAGCCTTCATGCACAATATTGAACCACATTATACCTGGCGTGACGTATATGCAGCTGAAGAAGACGAGCGATCGCCCTTTTTTCAGCGCAAGTACAGTGAATTTGATTATACGCAAAAGTTGTACAATTTTTACCTGCACCCGCAATGGGACGGGTTTGGCTCTGCTACTTTGTACGCCAAAATCCTTTTTGTCGATTATGATGAGCAGTGTGCCTTAATTGAGTTGATTGGAGAATGGAACGACACCCTATACAATGACATCATGCACCTCATGCGGAACGTTATTGAGCCCCTGATGAAAGAAGGCATTGTGAAATTCGCGCTTTTTTGTGAAAACGTGCTGAATTTTCACAGCTCCGACGACGATTATTACGCAGAATGGGCAGAAGAAGTACACGACCAAGGCGGTTGGATTGCCTGTATCAATACCCGTCAACACGTAATGGAAGAAATGCAAGGTGCTCGTTTAGAACATTATATGCACTTTGGCGACGAATACAGTGACCTGTTCTGGCGCACCCAAAAACCGCTGATTGTCTTCCAAATCATTGATGCAATGGTGAAAGGGGTTTCAGGTTTCAGGTTTCAGGTTTCAGGTTAAGCGTTCGTTCTCTTGGCTTTATAACAAAGATAGACTAAGCATATCATCCCTTATCCGGAAACCTGAAACCCTGAAACCTGAAACCCCTTTAATCAATATACCGCTTCAGCAGCCCTCCATACTGTTCTATCCTCCTATCCCTGAAAAACGGCCAGATGCGGCGCACGTCCTCCGTGCGTTGCTTGTCAATTTCAATCACTATATTTTCTTCCTTGTCGGCGCTGGAAAGGTGCAGTACTTCGCCCTGAGGGCCAGCGATGAAGCTTTGCCCCCAGAATTGGATACCACCTGTCACCCCCGACCAATCTGGCTCCTGCCCTACCCTGTTCACGGTGATGACAGGAAGGCCGTTTGCGACGGCATGTGCGCGTTGTATGGTGAACCAGGCCCCGTGTTGGCGTTCCTTTTCTTCTGGTGCATCGGAGCTTTCCCAACCAATCGCAGTGGGATAAATCAACATTTCTGCTCCAGCAAGCGCCATCAAACGGGCAGCTTCCGGATACCATTGATCCCAGCAGACAAGCACGCCCAATTTGCCGACAGAGGTTTGAATAGGCTCGAAGCCCATGTCGCCCGGCGTGAAGTAGAATTTTTCGTAGTAAGCCGGATCGTCTGGAATGTGCATTTTACGGTATTTTCCAGCAATGGAACCGTCTTTTTCAAAAACAACGGCGGTATTGTGGTACAAGCCTGGCGCGCGTTTTTCAAAAAGGGAGGTCACCAGCACGACACCATATTGTTTGGCAACGGCGGAAAAGACATCTGTGTCAGGCCCCGGTATTGGCGAAGCGAGGTCGAACATGGCCGTTTCCTCTGCCTGGCAGAAATAAATACCGCAGTGCAGCTCCTGCAAAATGACCAACTGAGCACCTTTCGCAGCACAAGCAGCAATCCCTTCTATTGATTTTTGGATATTCGCTTCCTTATCAGTAGAGCAAGATTGTTGGACAAAACCAACTTTTAACTTAGTCATAAATACGATCTTTAATCATTCAGAAAAAAACAATGGAACAGAAAACGGCTAACCCATGAAGGAATCAAGCTTCGCCAAACCATTCACAAATCATCAAAGCAACGCCCCCATTATCAAATTATCACATTATCCCCATTATCAAATTATCACATTATCGAATTATCACATTATCCCTTGGGGATACTGCATCGTGACACAGTGCAAAGATCCATGTTGTTCGATCAGCATCCGGCAGTCGATGCCGAGAATTTCCCGATCCGGAAATACGGTTTTGAAAACTGCGAGCGCTTCCTGATCCTGTGACACGCGATATGTCGGAACAAGCACTGCACCATTTATGATTAGAAAATTGGCATACGTGGCAGGCAACCGCTGCCCTGCTGTATCATAACAAGCATCTGGCCAAGGCAATGGTACCAATATATATGGTGTGCCGTCGGCTTTTTTGAATTGTTGCAATTCCTGTTCCATATGTTTCAACGCCTCAAAGTGTTCGTCGCTGGCATCCGGGCATTGAATGTAGGCGATGGTATCGGGGTTGCAAAACCTAGCGAGTGTATCGATATGCGAATCCGTATCATCTCCTGCCAAATATCCATGGTGCAGCCAAAGGACACGATCAAGCCCAAATACAGCTTTAAGGTAACTTTCAATCTCTTCTGGAGATAGATGGGGGTTCCGATTCGGAGAGCGCAGGCATTCAGCCGTGGTGAGCAAGGTGCCCAATCCATCACTCTCAATGCCGCCACCTTCCAGTACAATACCGCCATGTTGGATTTCCGCCTTAAAAACCCCAGCGTCTGCCAGATGCTTTGTGATAAGGTTGTCTTTGTCGGCAGGAAATTTCAGGCCCCAGCCATTGAAGACAAAATCGAGCAAGACCCATTTGCCGGATTCTTCCACGACGATGCCGCCGTGGTCGCGCGCCCACGTATCATTGGAAGGCAACTCGGCAAACACAAAATTGTCCGAGATACCATTGTGGAAGAGCTCCCTCGTCTCTGCCATGTTTCGACACACGATAAGCACTTTTTGAAACCTGGAAATCGTTTCGGCGATTTGTACAAAACATGGCAACACTTCCTGGAGCATATCAGCCCAATCGGTGCCTTCATGGGGGAAGGTGAGCTGCACGGCGCTCTGCGTTTCCCATTCTGCAGGTAGTCGACGGGAAGAAATTGCGTAGTTGTTTTTCATATTTTAATCAGGCACAAAAGTAAGTTTCATGTGACAAAAAGTGGACTCAGTGTTAAAAAAGAAGTTTAACTAATTGTAAATGAATGCATTGATTCTAAATTTACAATCTAATTTGGATTTTGTCGGCTTTGTGAAAATTTTAAAAAGATTTTGTTGGGAATACCAATCATTCATTACCTTAGCCCCATCTTAGTGTCCACCACACACATTCCTTTACGGAAGCACTTCTTGCCCTATCAATTACTTCCGAATGCCTAATGGTATTTAGGCAATTAACTAAGTAGCCCTGTTTTTAATCCGAAAACTGTTTCTTGCGGCTTTCACTCAGTGTGGATTCTATAATTTTTTCACTAAACTAAATTCATTATCGTATGAAGTTATTTAACAACTTTACCAAGTGTGGGTTGCTGTTTGCATTTTTGATGCTGCTCAGTAATTTCGCTTTGGCACAACGCGCCATTAAGGGCAAAATCATCGACGCAGAATCCGGTGAGGCCCTGATTGGTGCTTCTGTTTCGGTGGTAGGTACTACTCGTGGTGCTTCTACCGACGTTGATGGTAATTATTCCCTCGACGTTCCAGCAGGTTCTACCCAAATTCGGGTGTCTTATACTGGCTATACAGAGCAAACTGTGGCATTGGGCGCTTCCAATATTCTCGACATTGCTTTGAAGACTGGTTCTGTTTTGGACGAGGTAGTCGTTATCGGCTATGGCGTTGCTAAAAAATCTGACCTGACGGGTTCTGTTGCTTCCGTAAGCGAAAAGAATTTCAACAAGGGCCTTGTAACGGCACCGGATCAGTTGATCCAGGGTAAAGTTGCCGGTGTTCAGGTGATCAACAACAGCGGCCAGCCAGGCGGCGCTACCACGGTACGTATCCGCGGTAATTCTTCCATCCGCTCCGGTAACCAGCCATTGTATGTGGTTGACGGAATCCAGCAGCCAGGTTCTTCTACCAAGCCTGGTTCTTCTTCTGCTTTGGGTACAACAGCGCCTTCAAACCCGCTGAACTACCTTAACCCAGCAGACATTGAGTCCATTGAAGTGCTCAAAGATGCATCCGCAACGGCTATTTACGGATCACGTGGCGCCAATGGCGTTATCCTGATCACGACGAAAAGGGCTAAAGCTGGTGCACCTTCCATCGACTTCAACACGTATGTTGGTGGTAGCACTATCTTGAAAAAGTACGATGTACTTTCAGGCGACGAGTACCGCGCCGCACTTACCCAGTATGGCCTTACAAATGGCGACTACGGCAAAAGTGTTGATGCATTTGATGAAATCCTGCGTACTGGCATGGTGCAAAACCACGGTATGACCATTGGTGGTGGCAGTGATGCTGGCAGCTATCGGGTTGGCCTTGGATACTTGAAACAAGACGGTATCATCAAAGGAAACGATTTCAGCCGTGTAAGTGCAAACGTGCGTGGTAGCTACAAGTTCCTGGACAGCAAAAAACTTGGCTTGGACTTTGGCTTGATTGCGTCTCAATCCCAAGAAAATGCACCAGGTGTAACCACCGATGCAGGTTTCCAAGGAAATATCGTTGCTTCTGCCCTTCAGTGGAACCCAACAGCCGACCTGTACAATGCAGATGGCACGCCGGTGATCATTCCACCATTTGGCAACACAACCATCAACCCGGTTGCTTTGCTTGATGCTTTCAGGGACAAGGTAAATACCTTCGACTTTCAGGCGAGCATTGCACCTTCTTACAAAATCACCGACAACCTGATTTACAAATTTGAATACAGCATATATCATGGTGTAGGTGATCGTCGTGCACAAATTTCACGTTGGCTGAACTACACAGGTATTGAAGGTCGCGGTCTTGGTTTCATTGGTGCCTTGAAAAACACCAACCAGATTATGACGCACACGTTGAACTATCTGACAACTTTCGGTTCAGATATCAGCTTGAATGCAACTGCTGGTTACGAATACCAGAAACGTACTGAAAGTGGTTTTGGCATGCTTGCCAATGATTTTCAGATTGGTGATTTTGATTATACCAACATCATGCAGAACTCTACACAGGGTAGCCGTAACATTAGTTCTTACGCCAACCCAGATGCAGAGCTTCAGTCTTACTTTGCTCGTGTATTGCTCAATGTCAAAGACAAGTACCTGCTGAATGCTACCCTGCGTGCAGACGGCTCAAGCAAATTTGGTGTGAACAACAAGTATGGCTACTTCCCAGCTGTAGGTGTTGCCTGGAATATTTACAAAGAAAGCTTCCTGGAAGACGGTCCATTCGACAACCTGAAACTCCGCGCAAGCTGGGGACAAACAGGCAACTCTGATTTCCCTGCAGGCGCATCTCAAGACCGCTACGCATTTGGCCAACAAAGCATTGGCCTTGAAAACGTAGCAAATCCTGATTTGAAATGGGAAACCAGCACTACCATAAACGTAGGCTTGGACTTTGGTTTCATGAACAATAAGATTTATGGTACTATTGACTATTTCAATAAGAAAACCGAAGATTTATTGTTCCAATTCCCAACAATTCAACCTGCTCCAGCCGGTTTCTACTGGATCAACCTTCCAGGTGATGTAACCAACTCTGGTGTTGAGGTTGCTGTGAATGGTCTCTTAGTTGATCAAGGAAAATTCAGCTGGAATCTTGGCGTAGTTGCTACCTTCCAGAAGAACATCCTGAACAATTACAATGGCCCAGCTATTTTCTACGGCCAGTTGTTCGGACAAGGTAGCTCCGGCGCAACCAGCCAACTGTTGGCTAGCGGCCAACCGTTGAACGCTTATTACCTCCGCGAACACCTCGGCATCAATGCTGATGGCCAGAGCGACTATGCAAATGACGAAGCACTTGCTTTTGCAGGTGATCCAAATCCAAAGACACTTTTGGGTATTTCTACATCGCTGAGCTACGACAAGCTGACTTTTGACATGAACTTCAATGGCGCCTTTGGCTACCAGATTTTCAACAATACCCAAATGTCTGTGTTGCCAATCGGTAACCTCGGCACCCGGAACATTGATGCCAAATTGATTGGTGGTGCGACACAAGAAGCAACGTCCAACGCAATCAAAGCATCTACCCGTTACCTCGAGAGTGGCAACTATATGAAACTTGCCAATGCCCGCCTAGCTTACAGCTTCGGCAACCTTGGGAAAACAGTAAGAAATGCTACGATTTTTGTTCAGGGCACCAACTTGTTGGTCTTCACTGATTACTCAGGTTTCGACCCAGAGGTAAACACTGTTAACGTAAAAGACGGCTTGCCTTCTGCTGGTATCGAATACATTCCTTACCCATCGGCCCGTACCTTTATTGTTGGCGCAAACTTTTCATTTTAACTAAAAATCATCACTAACATGAAGTTTAAAGCACTTTTCCTCATGTTTCTGTTCTCTGCCGGCTTCTTCGCTTGCACAGATTTGGAAGAAACACTCAATGAGGATCTCACAAAAACAGCGGCAGAGGAGTTCCTCAACGCAAATACCGATGTCGCAGCCCTTCTAACAGGCTGCTACATTGGGCTGCGCTTGCCGTTCCAGGACCAATCGCGGTTCTGGGCTGCATCACAGCACACGACAGATGAAACACTCGGGCCAACCCGCGGACCAGACTGGGACGACAACGGTATCTGGCGTGTATTGCACACCCACACTTGGGATGCAGACCACGCCTTCTTGACCTCTACTTTCAATGAATTGCTGCAGGTGGTATTCTCTACCACCAACGTGTTGAATTTCAACGCAAATGTTCAACAAAAAGCAGAGGCTCGTTTTTTGCGTGCATTTGTTATTTTTAGTGTAGCTGATGGCTGGAACCAGGTTCCTTACCGCCAGCCAGGTGAAAACCTGCTGAATGCTCCGAATGTATTGAAAGGCGCAGAAGCGCTTAATTTTGTGATTTCTGAACTGACTGCTGTAATTGGCGACTTGCCTGACGGCCCAACCAATCGTGCCAACAAAAATGCTGCAAAAGGCCTCCTGATGCGCGCATATTTGAACAAAGGCACCTTTTCTGACCGCCAGAACCCTTCATTCCCTCAGGCTGACATGGATAAGGTGATCACCTTGGCGGATGAAATCATCGCAGGCAATCAGTACAGCTTAGACGACAACTACTTCGACAACTTTGCACCAAACAACGATCAGGTTTCTTCTGAGAATATTTGGACTGCTGAGAACGAAGGTGGATCAAACAGCGGCAACGTTCGCTCACGTTGGTTCTGCACACTGCACTACAACCAGAATCCTTCCGGCTGGAATGGTTTCGCTACGTTGAGCGACCTGTATGATTCATTCGAACCTGGCGATAAGCGCGTAAAAGCATCTTATGCTGGTATGACCGAGGTTTCTGGCATCAATGCAGGTTTCCTGATCGGACAGCAAGTAGACCAAAACGGTACTGAATTGAACGACCGTAAAGGCAACAAACTCGCCTTCACCCGCGACGTTGCCAACATAGAAACAGCCAACAACCTTGAAATCACAGGTATCCGTGTTATCAAGTACCCAATCGATTACCTTGGTGGTGACAATGCTAACAACGACTATGTGTATCTTCGCTATGCTGACGTACTCTTGATGAAAGCAGAAGCTCTGCTCCGCAACAATAACGCTGCTGGTGGATTGACCATTGTAAATCAAGTTCGCGCGAAGCGTGGTGCTTCTGATTTGGGTTCGCTGACTGCTGACAATTTGTTGGCAGAAAGAAGCCGCGAATTCTACTGGGAAGGCAACCGCCGTACCGATATGATTCGTTTTGGCAAGTTCCTGGCACCATTCCAGCAAAAGCCTGGCACGGATGGCCCTGAGCGCCTCCTGTTCCCGATTCCGGCTTCAGCTTTGGCTGTTAACCCGAACTTGGAGCAAAACCCAGGTTATCCTAGATAATCTGTTTTACAGGTTGAAATAATTTGATGCCGCCGCATAAGTACACACTTATGGGGCGGCTTTTTTTTATTCGGAAGTATGGTTTATCTTTGGACATGGCAACGACAAAGAAATAAATACGCCACAAAGTAGAGAGGTTCAAGCCCCAAAGGCGTGTACTGGCTTTTTGTTCGCGAAAAAGATCGAAGCGTTTATTATGCCAAGGTCGTAAAGCTTTAATTTTTTGGCGGGTGTCTCATAGGTGCACACTTAAGCGGCCTATTTTTTTAGCGCACAATTGTTACATCTCCAGAAAACACTTGCCGACTACCATCGACAAATTCAATATCTGCCATCCAAATATAGACCCCTGGCGGCACCTTTTCCTGATTGAACCGGCCATCCCATTGTGGCATATCAGCTTCCAAAACACGCGCTTTGGCCTCAAAAACCTGGTTTCCCCAACGATCGTAAATTTGAATACGGTGAATTAAGCCATAATCGGGGCTTTGTAGGAAAAAAAAGTCGTTGTACCCGTCATCGTTGGGCGAAAAAATATTAGGCGCATAAATGCGGCGACTCTTGTCTACCGCCACCAATATACCAATGGAATCGAAGCATTGCTCGTTTGAAACCTTAAGGCCGTAGCGCACGGTTTCTAATGGAGTCGCCTGTGGATTGGGGCAATCCTGGCAAGTTAATGAGGTTGAAAATGGGTCATTCCACTGTATTTGAAGGCTGTTTCCCTGATTGAGGATAAGCGGGTTTAGGTCAATTGCTTCGCCCTGATGTATGTTGAAAGGCCCAAAGACCGGAACTTCAATGGGCAATCCCTCCGCTATTTCCCAAAAAACCTGCGCTGGTTCACAGCCGTCAAAAATGGTAAGATGGTACGCGCCGGGACCATCAATGCGCAATGTTGGCCCACTTGAGCCATCATCCCAAAGGAAGGTCTTTCCTAAAGTACTGGCATCCAGCACAATTTCCATTTCAGCGCAAATAATTTGTTCAAAAAACATGCTATCAGAAAGTGCGCCCTGGATTACCAGGCTGCTGCTGTCAAATTTGGTCGTTTTGGGGTAATCAGACAAACGAAGCGGCCCCATGACCTGCGGCAGACCAAACAAAACTGCCCGATTTTTATAAATAGCTGGCGTGACATCGCCCACGTGTACCCGAACATCAAGCGTGTCTACCCCATTTTTTAAGGTCATGCTTTGCAAGCAAAAAACATTCGGTGGGCTATTTGGCTTAATATTCCCGCCAAAAGGATTCTTAACTATTTCAACAAAACTGAACCCAGCCGGCATCGTATCGGCAAAGGATAAGTTTGACCTCGGCTCTCCAGAATCGTTGCTGATGATGAATCTAAAAATAACATCACTGCATGCAAAAGAGGTGTCTGGCTCAAAAAGATGCGCTACAGCAATGGTAAAAGGGCAAGAAGTTGAGGTTACGTTGTTGTTCACAAAAATTTGCTCACAGCTGCTCCCTGCAACAAAGCTGTATTGACCACCTTGGGATACAGGAATGCTCGCTGCTGTGGAACCGGAATTCCAGAGGATATTGTTGCCAAACGCCGAAGATTCCAGTAACAAGGTTTCTCCATTACAAACCAAATAGCGAAAATCTAGGCTGTCCGCATCAAATCGATTCACGACAAAGGCGGTGCTGTCTTCAAAACCGGGCTCTTTTACATAGTCAGAAAGACTGGTTTTCCCATAGCTTGCTGGGAGATTATTGATGCTTGCCTGGCTGTTGTACCGCCCTTTTGGAATATCTCCAACCGATAATTTCACGCTTAATTGCCGAATGCCCGGACTAAGGTCTACGTTTTGCATTCTTAAACTTCCTGGAATGCTGAGGGTATCGAGCAATGCCCCAAAAGAATTGCTGAGCACCTGGGTCAGGTGAAATCCAGGTGGTAAAGCATGTAAAAACTCCAATTCTTTTATTGTTTCTTCGCTGCCATTTGCCAAGGTGTAGGAATAGGTTATTTCTGTACAGGGCAAGTTGTTTCCAGGGCTAACATCACTTTTCATTTCTACGGAAAATGGACAGGAAGCAATGTCTGAAATACTGGTGGTGGGGCCCGTGGTGAGCCGCGTTTCTTTGCCTGTTACTATGTCAAATTTGAAAAAACCGTCGACAATGCCATTGAGTGTGCTGCCAACCCCGTACATATCGCCAAAAGCGTCGAAATACAAGCCGTAAATGCTATTGTCCAGTTTTATGGTTTGAAATGGGGCGCTCGTACCTGTGCCTGGGTCAAGGATAAAAACCCGATTGTTGCTTTTGTCGAAACCATAAAGTGTGCCATTGGATGGACTAAAAGCGATATCAGCGATGCGTCCTAAGTTCAGCAGGTTAACAAACTGTGTGGGGTATCCAGCGCTTTCCAAGTCGGTTTTTGCCAAATGAACCGTATTTCCGGCAGCGTTCTCCCCGATGGAATACAGGTATTTCCCGTCTGGGCTAATATCGCCCGCCACATAAAACAACGAATTGTCAAGCCCGATGGCACCAATATCCTGCGCCACAGCATTTTGCCCGATTTTATATAAATGGTTGTTTGTCAATCCAATGCCGTACAACATATTATCCGTTCGCCTGAAACCAAGCGCATCCAACCCACCGCTGGGCAACAGGCCAATCGGCACGGTATTAATGCTGTTGTAACTGGGTTGTACCAGAAATTCCTGTAGTTCATTGGTGTTTTGCAAAATTGAAAACACCTGGCCAGTTCGCAAAAATGGTGTTTGACCTGACAACAAGTTCAGCGTCAAAAAAAAGATACAGCACAGCAGCCAGCTGATAATTTGAAAAAAGCGTTTTGTGTCCATATTACCTACAAATATACAGGCAGTTTCAAGGCTAAGGTTGTATTTTTGGCCGCCCTTACCTACAAACATTCCCATGATCATGCGTCATTACGCTCTAGTGCTTTGCAGCGCCCTGATTTTTCCATGTTGCCAGTCCGAAAAAACAACGCAGGCCCTTTTTGAGGAAATACCAGCCGATAAATCTGGTATTGGCTTTACCAACACGGTTGAAAATACCGAAGATCTAAACATTTTTAACTACCGGAACTTCTACAACGGCGGCGGTGTCGCCATTGGCGACCTCAACAACGACGGACTGTCCGATGTCTTTTTCACGTCCAATATGGGCGATAACAAACTGTACCTCAACAAAGGGGATTTTAAGTTTGAAGACATCACCGACAAAGCTGGCCTTTCAGGATCCCGCTCCTGGAGTACAGGCGTGGCACTTGTCGACATTAATGCAGACGGGTTTTTAGACATATACGTTTGCAACGCTGGTTATAAAAAAGACAAAAAGCCTGAAAACGAGCTTTTTATCAACAATGGCAATCTGACATTTACTGAAAAAGCTGCTGAATACGGCCTCAATGACGATGGGTATACGACCCATGCCGCCTTTTTCGATTATGATCTGGATGGCGATCTGGATTGCTACATCCTGAACAACAGCTTCATGCCCGTGAATACCCTTGATTACAGCAACAACCGGGAAATGTATGCCAAAGATTGGCCCGTGAAGGACTTTTTGAAAGGCGGTGGCGACAAACTGCTGCGCAACGATGGCGGAAAATTCGTCGATGTGTCCAAACAAGCGGGTATTTATGGTAGCCTCATCGGTTTCGGCTTGGGTGTCACAGTCGGTGATGTGAACGGCGACCATTACCCCGATCTCTACATCTCCAACGATTTTTATGAGCGAGATTATCTCTACATCAACCAGGGCAACGGAACCTTTAAGGAGGAAGTAGAGCAATGGATGGAGCACCTCAGCCAGGCATCCATGGGTGCTGACATGGCCGACATCAACAACGATGGATTCCCAGAGATTTTCACCACCGAAATGCTTCCTAGCAACGATGTGCGGCTGAAAACCGAGATTCTATTTGAGAACTACAACATTTACCAGCTCAAATTGCAGCGCGGTTTTTACCACCAATACATGCAGAACAGCCTGCAACTCAACAACAAAGACAAAACTTTTAGTGAAATTGCCTATTATGCTGGGGTCGCAGCCACTGATTGGAGTTGGGGTGCGCTCTTGTTCGATGCCGATAATGATGGCTACCGCGATATTTATGTTTGCAATGGTATTTACAAGGATGTAATAGACCAGGATTTTATTGATTTCTTTGCAGATGCGGTGGTGCAAAAAATGGCCCTGACGGGCCAAAAGGAAGAACTCAACAACGTCATCTCTAAAATGCCTTCTACCCCATTGCTCAACAAGGCTTTCCGCAACACGGGCAAGCTCAAGTTTGAAGACAAGGGCCTGGGTTGGGGCTTTAAAACGCCCTCTTTTTCTAACGGCGCGGCCTATGGCGATCTTGACAACGACGGCGATCTCGACCTGGTGGTTAACAATGTGAACCAACCTGCATTCCTTTACCGCAACAACGCCGAAAAAGTATTGAAAAACCATTTCCTGAACGTTCAATTGAAAGGAAAAGGACAAAATACCTTTGCTATTGGCGCAAAAGTGACAGCCTACATTGGCGCAGAACAAATCAATACCCAACTTATCCCGACCCGCGGATTTCAGTCTTCGGTCGACTATAAACTGGTGTTCGGCCTGGGTCAAAAAACAGCCATTGATTCGCTGGTAGTGGAATGGCCGGACAAGACCAAAACGGTGCAAATAAACCCCACCATTGATGGTACAATTTCCATTTCCTGGGACAAACCTACTATCCCGATCAGCGGCAATATTTACGATTTCAAAGCAGACGGTAAGGCGCTATTCCAAGCTGTCGCGCCTCCTTTTAAGGCCATTCCAGAGGATGATTTTGTTGATTTTTATCCCGAAGGGCTAAGTTTTCGCATGATTTCCAGGGAAGGACCCAAAGCAGCGGTAGGCGATGTGAACGGCGATGGCTTGGACGATGTGTTTATTGGTGCCGCAGCTGACGAGGCTGGGTGTTTATATTTCCAGAACGCCGCAGGTTCATTTGTACAAAGCAAACAACTTGCCTTTCAAGCCGATTCCTTGTTTGAGGATACCTCAGTATTGTTTTTTGATGCCGACGGCGATAAGGATATCGACCTGTTTGTAGGTTCTGGCGGCAACAAAGATGAGGTCGGTTCACGAAATTTACAGGATAGGCTTTACGTGAATGATGGCAAGGGCAATTTTTCAAGTAAAACCAATGCATTCTCCATCAATGGATACAACACCGCCGTTGCCGTACCGCTCGATATTGATAATGATGGTGATTTAGATATTTTCGTCGGAAGCCGTTCTGTGCCAGGCAATTACGGCATTCCGCCACGGCAGTTTTTGTATGAAAACGATGGCAACGGCAATTTTAAAGACATCGCGAAAGCAGCAGCCGAAGAAATTAAACTTCTCGGCATGGTGACCGATGCAACGCTTGCCGATGTGACCAGCGACCCTGGTCTCGAGTTGGTCGTGGTGGGCGAATGGATGGCCCCGCAAGTGTTCAAAATTGACAAAGGAAAGCTGAAAAAAGTAGCTTCAAACCTCGATCAATATCCTGGCTGGTGGTATTCTGTGGCGGCATCAGATTTGGATGGAGATGGCGATAAGGATCTCGTTTTGGGCAACCGCGGAGAGAATTTCTATTTTACCGGAAGCCCGGAAGCCCCCACCAAAATCTGGATTTGGGATTTCGACAGCAATGGCACGGTGGAAAAAATTATGACCCGGCAGATCAATGGCAAGGATATGCCCATACCCATGAAAAAGGAGTTGACAGGACAACTGCCATCCTTGAAAAAAGACAACTTGCGACACGCTGATTATGCTAAAAAGTCGATTCAGGATTTGTTTCCCCAAAAACTGCTGAAACAAGCCATGATGCGACAAGCAACCTACTTCAAATCAGCCATTGCCATAAACAATGGCAGCGGCCAGTTCTCCCTCAATGAACTTCCGGTGCCAGTGCAATTCTCCTGTGTATGCGCGATTTGGTGTGGCGACTTGAATGCTGATGGGAAAAATGACATCCTATTGGCGGGAAACGATGATGGTTTTATGCCACAATTTTCCAAGCTGGATGCCTCCTTTGGCCATACATTGATCAATAAAGGCAATGGTCAATTTGACCTTATGGAGAACAGGATTTCGGGGTTTGAAGTTCGTGGCCAAACAAAAACCATAGCCCCTATCAACATAAAGGGCGAACGATATATGTTGGCCACCCGGAATGGACAAGCACCAAAGCTGTTCAAAAATAATGTGAAAAAGTGATAGGCTCCAAACACAAACGCTGTTCATTCATCGATTACGACACAATGCTAAAATATTCAATTTCAACAACTTGTATCATACTTAGTCTGATTTCCTGCAAACAGGAAACCCCGGTCGTGCCAACATTTGAAGTATTGCACAAGAATACAACAGGGCTTGATTTTCAAAACATCCTAAACCCGTCTATGGAATTCAATGCACTGACTTACATGTATTTTTTCAATGGAGGGGGTGTAGCAACTGGCGACTTCAACAATGATGGGCTGGCAGATTTGGTTTTTACCAGCAATATGGGAGAGAGCAAAATGTACTTGAACGAAGGCAAGCTGCATTTCAAAGACATTACAGCCCAGGCGGGCGTGAGTGGCCTGGTAATCCCATTGGAAGGCGGCAGCCCTGTTCCCAAGTGGACAACTGGTGCTTCTGTGGTCGATATCAACAACGATGGCATGTTGGATCTTTATGTGAGCCAGGTGGGCGATTACCTGACTATTAAGGGCCAAAACCACTTTTACATCTGTAAAGAAATCAAGAACGGCATTCCCGTCTATGAGGACGAAGCCATTCAATACGGCTTGGACTTGGTTGGTTTTGGCACGCAGGCAGCCTTTCTCGACTACGACATGGATGGCGATCTGGATGTGTTTCAACTCAACCATTCAGTGCATGCAAACGGCACATTTGGCCAGAAAAAGACTTTCGAAGGCATCCAACACCCACTTGCAGGCGACAAGCTAATGCGCAACGATGGCGGAAAATTCACGGAGGTGACCATGGCTGCTGGCATCAAAAGCAGCGTCATTGGCTACGGCCTCGGCATTGCCGTTGGCGATATAAACAATGACGGCTGGCCTGATATATACATCGGCAATGACTTCCACGAAAACGACTACCTCTACATCAACCAGCGCAACGGCAAATTCAAGGAATGCTTGGAGGAATACATCCAGCATACCAGCCAGTTTTCCATGGGAGTAGACATTGCGGATGTCAACAACGACGGCTGGAGCGAGATCATTTCCTTGGATATGCTACCCGAAGATCCTTACATCCTGAAAAGCTCGCTGGGGGAAGACGATTATGGCGTGTACAATTTCAAATTGCATTACGGCTACAACCACCAATATGCCCGTAATACCCTGCAAAAAAACAATGGCGATCCGGCTGGATCGGCCGATGCTCCCACGTTTAGTGAAATTGGAATGTTTGCGGGCGTGTATGCGACCGATTGGTCATGGTCATCTCTATTTTTAGATTTTGACAATGACGGCTACAAAGATTTATTCGTCAGCAATGGTATCGAGCGGCGTATGAATGACATTGACTATGCCAATTACAGGACGGGCGATGAAGATTTCAGGTTCAAGCAAGGCGCTAACCTCTTGGAAAAACGCGACCTCGGCGTGGTGGAGAAAATGCCCCAGATCAAGTTGCCCAACAAGTTTTTCCACAACGCTGGCGGTTTCAAATTTCAAGACTTGGAAAAGACGATAAAAGGTGCCTTGCCTACTTTTTCAAACGGAGCCGTTTATGTTGACCTGGATAATGATGGCGACCTCGATGTCGTGGTGAACAACCTCCAGGATGAGCCCTTTATTTACAAAAACCTGGAAGCAGATAAACCTGATGCCAGCAAGAACTATGTTTCACTCCAACTCAAAGGCGCTCCGGTCAATATCGGGGCCATGGGGGCACGGGCGATCGTTTTCAAAAAAGGGGAGAAGCTGGCTTATGACAACTTTCCCGTTCGTGGGTTCCAGTCAAGTGCCTTTTCACGACTGCATATCGGCATAGGTGATGCCGCTACACTGGATTCCATTTTACTGATTTGGCCTGATAATACCTGCCAACGCATCCCGACTACACCGCTCAATAAAACAGTAGACATCAGCTGGAAGTCAGGCTTGCCTGCCTTTGATTTTATGCAATTCAGGAAAAAACCTGCGGTGCCTTACGCATTTAAGGATATAACGGCAGAGAAAGGTCTGAATTACAAGCATGAAGAAAACCCATTTGTGGAATTTAACCGGGAAGGCTTGATTCCGCACATGGTTTCTGCTGAAGGCCCTGCACTTGCCGTGGGCGATGTGAATGGCGATGGATTGGAAGATGTGTTTTTTGGCTCCTGTAAGCGCAGGAGAAGTGGCTTGTTTTTGCAAAAAAAGGACGGAACCTTTTTTGAAAGCACGCCTGAAGTCATTCGAAACGACAGCATTTTTGAGGATGTTGATGCCGTTTTTGTAGACCTGGAGAATGACGGCGACCTTGATTTGGTGGTTGCAGCTGGAGGCAATGAATACCGCAACCAAGATGAAGCGATGAAACAACGCGCCTATGTCAACGACGGCAAAGGAGGGTTCACACGCCGCGATTTTGAAGGCGTTTACATGACTGCAGGTTGTGTTTTAGCTGGCGATTTTAACAATGACGGCCTAGTCGACCTGTTTTTTGGCGCACGCGCCCTGCCTTGGAACTATGGCATCACCCCGCCCTCTACCCTACTGCTGAACAAAGGCAACGGAAATTTTGAAGATGTGACAGACAAAATTGGTGGCGGCATGCGCGAAGCTGGGTTGGTTAAAAATGGTGCCTGGGCCGACATGGACGGCGATGGCGACCTCGACCTACTGCTCGCCATAGAATGGGAGCCACCAACGATTTATCTGAACAACAATGGCAGTTTCAAAAAACAGGTGCTGAACGATATGACAGGCTGGTGGAATTTTATGCTCCCCTACGACTTCGACGGTGATGGCGACCTGGATATCCTGGCCGGCAACCTGGGAGAAAACAACAAATTTCATCCAACGAAGGAGCAACCTGTCCGGATGTATGTCGCTGATTTTGACGACAATCAACAGGTGGAACAGGTTGTGAGCTATTATGTTAAGGGCAAAGAAGTGCCTTTTGCCAACCATGCAGAGGTGATGAAACAATTGCCGTCCCTGAAGAAAAAATACCTGCTCGCAAAAGACTTTGCGAAGGCTACATTACCAAAAATATTTGGCGCCGACAAGCTTGCAAAGGCTATTCGTCGGGAGGCCAACACCTTTCAAAGCATGTATTTTGAAAACACGGGAAATGGGCTAAATTTCACACCACACCCGCTACCGGATGAGCTTCAGTACAGCTCACTAACCAGCGCAGCCTTAGAGGATTTGGACGGCGATGGCATCGCAGAAGTGATTTTGGGCGGCAATTTTTTTGAAAGCAATATTGAAATGGGCCGCTATGATGCCTCTTATGGGAATGTGCTGCACTTTACGGAACGCGGGAAAATGTATGTTTATCCGCTGGGCGATTTGCGGGTGACTGGGCAGATGCGGAAGATAAAGTCGGTAAAATTGGGGGGGGAGACTATTTTTGTGTTGGCGCGGAACAATGAAAAGGCGATATTGATAAAACCTCGTAGGTCTTAAGGTTCGTAAAAATTGTTTATAACCGTTTTCGCGGGCGTAAACGCCCTCCTCCGGACCGCCTGAAGGCAGTGCTACCTGCGCGTTGCGTTTAGTATTTCTTGGTATTTTGGCCAAATATTTCACGAAGCCAAAAGCAGCGCGCAGGTAGCACCGCCTTCAGGCGGTCTGGAAGAAGCCCTTTAGGGCACCGTGAATAATAATTTTAAGGTAATAGATATGAATACTTTCCGCTCTCCTCTCCTTATCGCCCTTTATTTATTGGCCACTACGGCACTCCCAGCCCAGCACTCGATCGCCCGGCTTTGGAACGAAAAAGTTCTGGACGCCATCAGCGGCGACTTTGCCCGGCCTACCATCCACGCCCGCAACTTGTTTCACACATCCGTGGCGATGTACGATGCCTGGGCGGTGTACAATCCAAACGCCGACACTTATTTGTTGGGTAAAACGGTTCATGGCTTTACATGCCCCTACCACCGGGTTCCAGCGCCCAGCAATGTCCAGGCCGCACAGGAAGAAGCCATCAGTTTTGCCGTTTACCGTTTGTTGCAGCACCGATTTGCCAATTCTCCCGGCGCTGATGCAATTTTTCCAGTCATTGATGCCTTGATGGATTCCCTGGGCTACAAAAAAGCAAACAGCTCCCTCAACTACAAAAGAGGTTCGGCAGAGATGGGTAATTATATCGCTTATAATATCATCGCTTATGGGATGCAGGACGGCTCAAATGAGATTGAGGATTACGCCAACAATTATTACAAACCTGCCAACCCTCCAATGATCATTCAGTCGCCCGGGAATCCAAGCGACTTGGATATGAACCGCTGGCAACCCTTGCAATTTACCAACTTTATCGATCAAAGCGGCAACGCTACGCCCAACGCTATTCCGAAATTTATAAGTGCAGAATGGGGCAACGTGACACCATTTGCACTCCTGCCCTCCGATGCCGTTACGCGCCAACGCGGCGGGCATGATTACCATATTTACCGCGACCCAGGGCCACCTGCCAGGTTTGATACAACTGTCAATGCAGGGCTTTTGGACGAATATAAATGGAACCATGTTTTGGTAGCGGTCTGGTCTGCTTTGCTCGATCCACAGGACATGAAAATGGTAGACATTTCACCGGCTTCAGTAGGAAATACCACCCAATACCCAACTGATTTAGCAGGCTTGCGGGATTTTTACAACTTCTACGACGGTGGCGATTCTGGCGCCGGCCGTGCCATAAATCCTACAACCGGACAGCCTTATGCCCCTCAAATCGTTCCAAGAGGCGATTACTACAGGGTTTTAGCCGAATTCTGGGCTGATGGGCCGCGCTCCGTCACACCACCGGGTCATTGGTTTGAAATATTGAACTACGTCAACGAGCAGCCCACTTTGGTTCGGCGCATTCGCGGCAGCGGGCAGCTTTGTGATCCTTTGGAATGGGCCGTAAAAGCCTACTTCGCTTTGGGTGGAGCCATGCACGATGCTGCGATTTCAGCCTGGAGTATTAAAGGCTGGTACGACAGTATGCGCCCTGTTTCCGCCATTCGTGCTATGGCTGAGCGCGGGCAATGTTCCGACCCCAGTCAACCAAATTTTTCTGCTGCGGGGTTGCCGCTCATACCTGGATATATTGAGGTAATCAAAACAGGCGACCTGCTTGCAGGTTCGGCCTCCCAGTTCATCGGACAAGTAAAGTTAAAAGCATGGCGAGGCCCAAATTTTATCAACAACCCGATGAACGATGTTGCCGGCGTGGGCTGGATCCGCGCCAAAGAATGGTGGCCATATCAGCGCCCAACCTTTGTAACACCGCCTTTTGCCGGCTATGTCTCCGGGCATTCTACCTACAGCCGCGCCGCTGCGGAGGTATTGACGGCCTTTACTGGTGATCCGTTTTTCCCCGGTGGCATGGGCACTTTTTTTTGTCCAAAAAACGAATACCTGGTATTTGAGGATGGGCCCGGCCAGGACATAACCCTTCAATGGGCCACCTATCGCGACGCTTCCGACCAATGCAGCCTTTCCAGGATCTACGGTGGCATCCACCCGCCAATGGACGATATTCCAGGGCGATTGATCGGCATGGAGATTGGAACTGCAGCCACGAACTTTGCCGAAAAATATTTCACAAAAACAAGTCTGCCAGACAGCACTTACGCATTCAGAATTTTTCCAAACCCAACCAAAAGTGTCGTTCAATTTGAGATGGACCATGAAGGAGCCTTGCCAATAAAGCTTTTTGCTGCAGATGGGCGCTTGGTATTGTCATCCAACTTGATTTTTGAGGGAAACCAGGCTTTGTTGGATTTAACAACATACGGTTCCGGTATTTATATTTTGACTGGTATGCTTGGTGATCGCCGTTTTGAGGAAAAAATAGTAAAGCTTTGAGCAGCTTACAAAAAAGGCTCTCAACTTTTGGTTGAGAGCCTTTTTCAATAAAATCCAGCAAACAAATCACATATTCTCCCCAACAAATTTTTCCAAATTCTCTGGATACTCTTTCGTGTGGCCGTATCGAATAATATCCGTGCTGGTCACGATACCCAGTAACTCGTTGTGATCGTTGACGATGGGAACGGCGTGGAAAAGATGCTCGGTCAATAATTGCGCTACGGCACCCAAATGTTGATCCGGGTCGAGCGTAGCAACTCTTGTGGTCATGACTTCCTTCACCTTGATGCTTTTATACTCATCGGCAGATTTGCCAAGCTTAAATAGGTCCCATGATGTGATCATACCCACCAATTTACGTCCTTCGACAATAGGAATATGGTGGATGTGCTTATCGATTAAAATATCCCGGGCTTCACCCAGGGTATTTTCAGGGCCCAAAGTGATTAACTTCGTGGTCATGTGCGTTTGTACAAGTTCGTTCATCATAGGCTAGCATCATTTATAGTGAGAGAGATAATTGTTTGCCCGAAAGTATGGGATCGTTGTCAATTTTTCAAATGAACTACATAAAAAAAAGCCCCATAGCACAGAAAAGATCCCAATACGGATACAATCGCTGCATGATTAAGCATTTGAATTGCCAAGTTCCCGCGCTCTTTTAAGGGCTGCATTGGCCCCCGCTACAATATCTTCGTGCAATGCGGTGTCCCGAAACACCTTCAAAGCCGCCTCGGTAGTGCCGCCTTTAGAGGCTACGCGACCTATCCAATTTTCACAACTCAGGTCTGATTTATTGTACAAGTCAACAGCCCCTGTAAATGTTTGGCTTACCAGCAACTCTGCTTCGGAAGGCGAAAAACCCATGTTGATGGCCGCTTCTATCATGGCGTTCATGAAATAATACACGTAAGCTGGCCCCGAACCTGAAATGGCTGTGGCCGCATCCAGCATGTCTTCCTGTTCCACATACACCGTTTTACCTGTAGTACTCAAGAGGTTTTGCACCATCACCAATTCGATACGGGTCACTTGCTCTGAGGAAGTAAAAGCTGTAACACCTGCTCCGATCTGCGCGGGCAAGTTGGGCATGGCACGGATTATCTTATCTGAGCCAATGGCTGCAGCAACTGTGGACATCTTCACCCCTGCCATAATACTGATAAAAACCTGGCCTGGGCTTGTAAGTCCTTCCATTTGCTCAAACAAATGCTTCGAATCCTGCGGCTTGACCGCTAAAATAAGCAAGTCCGCGTCAGGGATACAAAGACTGGGGTTGCTGAAAAAGCGCCCTTCGTGCAGCGCACTCAAATGATTGGCCTTTTCATAGCTCCGACACAAGACCATTAAATTTTCGGACGTGACAATGCGGCTGCGCAATAAACATTGAGCATAGGTCATGCCCATGTTGCCGGCGCCAAGGATGAGGATTTTCATTTTTTAACGGTGGACGATGGACGGTAGACGGTGGACGGTGGACGGTGGACGGTTTGCACAGCATTAGAACGTATTTTGTGAATTAGTTTTTCAGCAGTTTAAGCAAATGATTGGAGCATAAGTGCTGAAAAGAAATCCACGGCAAAAGTACATTTATTACGGTGGACGGTAGACGGTGGACGGTTGCGCAACATCCGTTTTTTTTCGTAGATTAGACGTTTCAGCACTTTAGATCAAAGTATGGATACTCAAGGGTGCTGAAATACAATGCAAAATCAATGCTCAATGCTGTGAAACCGTCTACCGTCTACCGTAAAAAAACAGGTGTCCCTGTCAATAATATTTGCTGCGCATCTACATCGCTGCTTTTGTTGGTCAAGCTAAAATCCCAGGCCTTTAGGCTAACTTTTTCCAACCCAAAAGATTTGGGGAAACTGTAGGTTGCGTTACTGGTTTCATCTCGGTCAAGGGTAGTTTTGGCCCAAAGTACGTAGGTATATGCCCCGTTTTTATGCTTAAAAGCAAATCCGCGTGCAGGATCTTTTGCAAGCATTGCCATCGTGCGCACCGAATCATAGGTCGCATCTTTTAACAACAGGCTGGTGGTTTTCAAGGCATAAGCAATGGCATTCGGCGTTGCTATTGTCTTGTTTTCCAGGTTTTTGAACAAGCCCATGTAGCAAAATTCGCTGTCAGCTTTATCTTCCGATTTTTCATCGGATAGGGAGTATAGGTGCATTTGGGACATGCCCTCCTTTTGGGCTGTGACCAGCGTTTTTACCAAAAAGTTGACTTGTGCCGCTTCAGAACCGATGAAGTCGCCAAAGGGCTTGCGGGGTATGTTGAATTCACTGCAAATCCAGATTTTTCGGGGATAACGGGTATCATCGTAACCGTACTTTTCCAAAACATCCCGCAAAGCATTTTTGTGCGACCAAACACCTTCGGTAGCGGCATCTGAATGCCTGAAATATTGGAAATCGTTTAATTCATTTCGCCATTTTCGGAGCGAATTATTCAAGTGCGGATAGGTATGAAAGCTCATACAATCAAAATAAGCACCTCCTTTGTTTGGGTATTGCTTTGAGTCCACAGCACCATCCAAAGGGTTATCGCTGTATCGGCAGATAGCATCCAGGTAGCTTGGCCAACCCAAGCCTCCCACGGCAACAAATGCTGTCGGGTCAACTGATTTTACCACTTCATACGTAATGCGCAGTGCCCTGATGTAGAAAAAAACGGGGGCTTTTATGGCCGTTTCACAAGGCTGGGGCGCATTTTCCCACCAATTGCCCGGCTGGCCCGGTAGCAAGTATCCATTTCCAGTGTCCAGGTCTGGCTCGTTCCACACCTCCCAGATCTTGATCAAACCTTTGTAGGTGTTTGCAGCTTTCCAAATATAAAGCGCATAAGGGTTTTTGTCATTGACAGGGGTGCCGTATTCTCCATTATCCCAAATATCGCTGTACATATCGCGAAACATCTGGCTCCTAGCTTCAGCACAGTAAAAGGTGGTGTCACGGTTCCGCTCAGCAGGAAACCCACTAATAACCAATGTGTTGCGCAATCCAATACTATCATAGAACCTGAAATGCTCCAAACGAATATCATAACCCCAATGGTCCAAAAAGTAATCAAAGAGACCTGGGCGGATGCTGCTCACTCCTACCCCGCTCTCAGGTAATTCCACTGTGCCGTGGGCCAATGCAGCCAAAGCCTTATCTGTAAAATTTGGTGGATAATTGCCCATATTTGCCCCAAAGTCAAACGTACTGGGAAATGTAGGCACCGTATCGTTGGCGGTTTGCTGACTTTGTGTGCAGGCAAAGGGTAATAGGATAAAAAACCAGCATATTGGCCAGCTCCTGGGTATTGGCAAAGTGTTTGTGTTGGACATATATGTTTGATCAGATTATGCCAAATGATTCATTTGATTGTAAAAAATTCCGACCTTGCAGGCAGCGAACCAGTGCATCGTTACTTCTTCTAACCTTATCCAAATTCTGCCGTGTTCATGCATCTATTGGTTAGACCATACCACATAATCATTTTTTTTCTACTCAGTTACACCAGCGGCAACGCTTGTGTTGATAGTTTGTGGTATAAAGCTGAGCCGGTACAATGTTATGGGCTTCGAAATGGCAAAATAATCGTAAAAAAAGTGTTTGGCGGCACTGCTCCATACTTCTATTCCATTGACGGACAATCCTTTAGCACCAATCCTGAGTTTGACCATCTTTGGGCTGGCAATTATACACTTTCTGTCCGTGATGCTACTGGCTGTGTAAAAACCATTGCCATAAAGCTGTCGGAACCCAGCGAATTGGAACTTAGATTATTGGCAAGCGACTCAAACATTGTGGCTGGAAAACCGCTTTTCCTAAAAGCACTGATCTCGCCCGATACTGCAAACCTGAGGTTCATTCAATGGCGGCCACCGCATTTTTTTTCGAAACAAGATACCCTGCAGCAGCAATTAATCATTTCAGAAAGCACCAATTTTGCACTTGAAATAATCGACAATAACGGATGTACGGCTCGAAGCCATCTAACAGTTACAGTAGAGCAAACAAATATTTACATCCCAAATGTAATAAAACTTGGTAGCACTCAAGATGCTTATTTTACTGTTTTTGCAGGTGAAGGAGTACATCAGGTGCTTTCCTTAAAGGTGTATAGTCGCGTAGGTGCCACCGTTTTTGAGCGGCTAAATTTCCCTGCCAATGACCCCTTGGTCGGATGGAATGGGCGCTGGGATGGGCAAAAGGTTCAAACAGGTGTCTATCTTTGGTTGGCTGATGTAGAACTTTTGGATGGCAGCAAAGCACATTTTGAAGGTAACGTGACCGTGGTAGAATAATTACGTTTGAGCTGTTTAATTCAGCCGTTAACCAGTGCCTCATCCGGAAAATATGAATCCTAAAAATCTTCAAATCGTTTGTTTATCCATCCCTTTCCGATGCAAATTCGTTACTATTTACTCTGTTTGGCCGCTAATTTCTTTCTTTTAGCCGCTGTAAATGCCCAAAATTGTGAATGCACCAATTGTCCGCAATTCATGCAGGATCTCTTTGTAGGTGGATTCGATATCAACATTCAAGGTGCTACGAACCCTACACTTGGCCAAAACGGTCAGGGTGTCTGCGGCGTAATAGTGCATTTTGATCATACCGCGCTTTGCGATATTTCCATCACCTTGACATCTCCTTCTGGCCAAACCATTACCTTGGTTGGGCCCATTGGCCAGTTCTGCACCAACATGGGTAATGTAGGTACTGATTGGAATGTCACTTTCCTCCCCTGTGGGAGTGGCGCAATCCCCGACCCTGGTTTTGCTGCGCAATGGGATAACAACCAATCCTGGGGTGCAAACAACAACTATTCCGGGAGCTACTACCCTTTTAATGGTTGTCTCCAAAATTTCACCGGCCCTGTGAATGGCACTTGGACGCTGACTGTAAACGATGCCCAGGCACAGGATACAGGCAATTTGTACGACTACGAAATCATTTTTTGTGATCCAAGCGGCATCAACTGTGTGTCTTGTGTGGCCGATGCTGGCATACTACCACAGCCCGATGTAATGGCTTGTGCCGGAACGCCAGAACTGAGCCTGGATCTGCCACCCAATTATCCGCCACCCAGCGTGCAACCTCCCGCTCCTGAATATTCTTACAGTTACATAATATCAGGTTTAGGCGGGGTAATTCAGTCGATTGGCGCTTCTGCCGACTTGAGCGCTGCCCCAGCGGGGATTTACACAGTTTGCGGCCTTTCATACTATTCGGCGCATCAGAATCTGATACCCATGCCCAATGGATCGCTGACCATGAACCAATTGACCAATCAATTGAACTCCAATACGCCCCCATTTTGTGGAAATGTCACCAGTAATTGCGTGAATGTGACCATTTATCCCTCGCCTGCTGATACAGAGGAAACTGAATCTATCTGCCAGCCGGACTGTTATGATTTTTTAGGTCAATTCTATTGCCAAACTGGTGATTATCCCGTCGATCAGATGGATGCCAATGGCTGTCATTATAGCGCCATTTTGCACTTAACAGTAAAGTCACCTACATTCCGCACCGTAACAGAAACCGTTTGCCCGGGCACATGCTCCACCAATCCGATATTTCCAGGGGCTTGTGGAACTGGCAGTTATCAGGCTACATTAATCAATGCCGCTGGTTGTGATAGCATCGTCACCTTGAACTTAACCGTTATGGTCGTTGATGCTGTTATTCAGCCTCCTGCTATGATTTCTTGTTCCCAAACTACCGTCCCGTTGTCTGGTATTGGCTCCACGCTTGGCTCGGGTATTACCTACCTTTGGACAGCCATCAATGGCGGCACCATTGTAGGCGCAAATAATCTGATAAACACTACGGCTGGATCGGCCGGCATGTACAAATTATTGCTTTGTCGTACCGTTGGCGGGATAACCTGTTGCGATTCTACCATGGTAAGCGTAACCTCCAGTAGTTCCTTGCCCAACGCCCCCGTCATCGTGGGCAGCGATTCCATTTGCCAAAACGCCAGCCAGGTTTATTTTGTTAATCCAGTTGCCGGGGCAACCTCCTATACCTGGACAGTGCCAGCAGGGGTGAACATTCTTACAGGCCAAGGTGGTACCAGCATCACAGTGCAATGGAATAGCACCATGAACGGCAATGTTTGTGTTACTGCGGACAATACTTGTGGCTCTAGTGTGCCCACTTGTTTGACCGTTACGATGATTGATACCACCGCTGCACCCGTATTAATGGGGCTTCTAAGTGTTTGTCGGGACAGCATCTATTCCTACAGCGCCGATACCATCCCAGGGGCCAGCGCCATAAACTGGATCGTCACGGGTGGAACCTTGCTGAGCGGCAATGGCAGCAACCTTATCCAAGTGGTTTGGGACAGCCTGCAAACGACTGGTGCGGTCTGTGCCACCTCGATGAATGCCTGCGGTTCCAGTGCCTCAACTTGCATAAGCATATTCATTAATTCAGTCCCGGACACCGCGATAATCGTTGGAGATTCAACACGTTGTGTCGGTACACTGGGGACTTATTCCATCATTCCTTTGAATGGCGCTACCGGATACACCTGGACTGTTCCCGCAGGCGGCAGCATTGTTTCCGGGCAAGACAGCACGGTTTTGGTCGTCAACTGGACTGCTCCCCCTGGCGGTGATGTGTGCGTACGCGGAACGAATGCTTGCGGCGCCGGGCCGCAACAGTGTTTTCCAGTGAGCGTATTCGATGTCCCGGTTGCCAATGCGGGCAATGATGCCGCACTTTGTGGACTCAGTACAAACCTGACAGCCAGTAATGGTATTGGGGCGGGGGTTTGGAGCACCGTTTCCGGCCCTGGAACAGCCACATTTATCAATAACAACCTTGACTCCACCAGTGTTTCTGTCAGCACCAATGGCGTTTACCAATTCCAGTGGACTGAAACAAATGGCATCTGCAGCGATGCCGATATGGTGCAAATTTCGTTCAATGCCGCGCCAATGGGCGGCATGGTGCAGCCCGTATGTGACGGTGCCAACCAAAACTACACCATTACATTTACGATAACGGGCGGCGCTGCCCCCTATTCCGTGCCGGGCGGAACAGTAAGCAATGGCGTATTTACGTCGAATTCAATCCCCAGCGGCCAGGCCTATTCTTTTATCATTACGGATGTCAACAACTGTGTTTCAGGGGCAATTGTCGGCACCTTTAACTGCAATTGCTCCAGCAATGCCGGGCAAATGGGGCAACAAACTTTAACCGCCTGTCCTGGGAATAATGTCACCGCAGCAGCAGTCATTGGTGTCACCCTTGATGCCGACGATATTGGAGCCTTCATATTACATACGGGCGCTGGTGGCATACTCGGTACCGTTTTGGATGAAAATGGCACTGGTGTGTTCAATTTCTTGCCGGGAATGACTTATGGCATCAATTACTACATTTCTTATGTCGTGGCCAATAATTTAAATGGCCTGCCTGACCTGATGGATCCATGCTTATCCGTAGCGGTAGGTCAACCTGTTATTTTTTATGACAACCTAGTTGCGAATGCCGGCCCAGATGTTTCGAGTTGCAACCTGACATTGATGGTCAACGGCAATACCTTACCTGGAACTACCCGTCTTTGGTCAGTTGCAGGCTCGCCCCCCGGCGGTGTGGCGACCATCGCTGCACCGCAAAATGCCAGTACCAATGTAAGCGTGAATATTACCGGCACCTACACTTTGGTTTACATGCTGACCAGCAATGGCTGTATTGGCACCGATACCGTTGCCCTTAATTTCGGAAGTGCCCCCGCAGCCGGCCCCATTACCCCTATTTGTAGTGGAAACAACCTGCAATTCACGGTTAATTTCAGTATTTCTGGAGGACAAGCGCCTTATACCGTAAGCGGCCAGCCTGTTGTTGGCACCATGTTTAGTTCTGCCCCCATTAACAGCGGCGGTACTTACAATTTTGTGATCAGTGATGCCAATGGTTGTATGTCGAGCCCAATAACAGGTTCGTTTTCTTGCAATTGTACGACCAATGCAGGTATGCTCAGCCAAACCCAAATCACGATTTGCCAATCGGATTCCGTCAGCGCCCAAGTGCTGAGCCCCCCTACCCTGGATGCCGATGATGTGGTGGCCTATTACCTGCACAGCGGTTCTGGCACTGCCTTGGGCACCATTTATGCGCAAAACAACACGGGTACATTTGGCTACTGGGCCACCCTGAGCTTTGGCACCACCTACTACATTTCAGTCGTGGTCGGCAATAATTTGAACGGATTCCCAGACCCTAATGACCCTTGCTATGCTGTAGCGCTAGGGCAGCCCGTGGTTTTCATGCAAAACCCGGTACCCAATGCCGGAGCAGACGTTGTGGTATGCGGCCTCACGGTAAACATGCAGGCGGTAATAAACCCTTTCAGCGGCACTTGGACGCAAGTTTCAGGCCCAGGGGCGGCCGTTTTTGCCAATGTACAAAACCCAAAAAGTATGGTGACCGCGCCGATCGTTGGTACGTATGGGTTCCGCTGGTCTTTGACCAATGGTATGTGCGCGGCAGCAGATGATATACTGGTGCGGTTTTTGAGCAATCCTGTCGTGGGTGTTGTCACACCTGTTTGCAATGGTACGAACACGGGTTACACCATTAGTTTCAGCGTAAGCAGCGGCTCGGGCGTGTATGTTGCCGATGGAATTACTGGAACTTTTACGGGCACAACATTCACCTCCACCATGCTGCCAAACAACAGCAATTACTCCTTTTTGGTCAAAGATGCCTTTGGCTGCCAATCGGCCGTCATCACGGGCACCCACTTTTGCGCTTGCAGCACCGATGCTGGCACCATGAACACCACTGCGCTTGTTTTCTGCGCTGACGACCCTGCCATAGCTCTGTGGAACAATGATGGCAACCTTGATGCCGATGATGCGGTACAATATGTGTTACACGATCAACCCGGAACAAACCTGGGTACTGTTTTCGCCTCCAATGCGCTACCGGAATTCTCCTTTGGCCCTGGCTTGCAAACTGGCTTCACCTACTACATTTCAGCTATTGCTGGTAACAACGTAGCGGGTAATATCGACCAAAACGATCCTTGTTTTAGCGTAGCACCAGGTACGCCCGTTCAATGGAAAGCTTTGCCATTTGCCGCCATCATAGGCGATGCCACCATCTGCAACGGCAGCAGTACGGTATTGAATATCAATGGAATGGGAGATTTCCCACTCAGTGTGTTGTTTGACGATGGCAGTGGAACGCCGATGCCAATCAGCATTCCCGACCAACAAACCATTCCCATTTCTGTACTGCCAACCACGACCACGACCTATACTTTATCTACGGTAACAGACGGAACGACACCTACTTGCCCGCTAACGTTGAATACCAGCGTCACTGTTGTCGTCAATCAACCCGTAGATGCCGGAATGTCTGCTGCGCCAATGGAGCTTTGCGAAGGCAGCATCCAAACAATACAACTCGGCACTTTGATAACGGGGGAAGATGCGGGCGGCGTTTGGACAGAAACCTCCATGCAAACCTCTTCGCCGGGAGCTTTCAATGCGGCAGCAGGTACTTTCAAAACCAATACTCAAGTGGCTGGAACGTACACTTTCCGTTACTTTTTACAGGCAGCCCTACCCTGTCCCAGTCAGTCCACTACTGTAACGGTTGTCATTCACCCAACACCCATTGCGGATGCCGGATTAGACCAACTCCTTGATTGTAATCAGGACACTGCTATTTTGGGCGGGGCGGGCAGCTCCGTGGGCACCGGCATTCAATATACCTGGACTAGAGCTGGTCAAACAATTGACACCACCGCACAGCTCAGCAGCGATCAGGCAGGGGTGTATACGCTGGTCGTCAGCAATGCCCTGGGTTGTTCCGATACCGATTCCGCCACCATTACAGTAGACAACGACATTCCCATGGCGGAAGACATCGCCATCACTGAGGTGCAGTGTTTTGGTGAAAATAATGGTGCGATTGTGTTGGGTTCCATTATGAGCAGTCACCAACCCGTCTTGTTTTCCTTAAATGGCGCTCCTTTTAGCACAACAAAGACCTTTGACAATCTGGAATCGGGAGACTATATCATCACCCTGCAGGATAGCAAGGGCTGTGAATGGGAAACCGGGATTTTGACCATAGTGGAGCCGCCCTTGTTGAGCCTTGATTTGGGCACCCAGGTAACGGTAACTTTTGGGGAATCTGTATTGTTGGAAGCCAACTGTTCTTCACCGCTAAGCGCTTTGCAATCCATTCTATGGAGTCCATTGCTGGACCCCGACAACGCCAATACTTTTATGCAGGAATTCCTGCCTCTCAACTCCTGGAGTATAAATCTGGATGTGGTAGATACTGCGGGTTGCAAGGCCAATTCCCGGGTTATTGTGAATGTCCAGCGACCACAGCAGGTGTACATCCCCAATGTTTTCAAGCCCGGCAGCAGTAGTTTCAACGATCGTCTAACGATATATGGCGGACAGGGCGTAGCAGAAGTGGAGTCTTTCCGTATTTTTGACCGTTGGGGTGAGCAGTTGTTTGAGCTCAAAGGTTTTCTGCCCAATGACCCCATTATTGGTTGGGATGGCAGCTATCGCGGCGATATGGCCTTGCCGGGGGTGTATGTTTATTTCGCGGTGGTGCGGTATATTGATGGGGAAACGGAGGTATTTAAGGGGGATGTGACGGTGGTGCGTTGATTTTGAACAGATAGCGTTTTTTAACACATAGACACACAGGGACATAGAAAACATAGAAAAAAACGGTGTATGTGTAATGCTAAGTTTTCTATGTCCCTATGTGTCTATGTGTTAAAAAACTACGTGCAAGCGGGCATCTCAAAATACTGCGACTATCGCACAAGTCCCATCGGCCCCGCTCATAACCTTGATTTTTGAAAACAAAACCTATAAAGTATGCGAATACCCCAACTATTTACTTGCATTTTTCTCAGCTTTTGTTGCCTGGCAACTGCCCAGCCCCTTTCGCGCACCGGTAAAAACTACGCGACTTTCTTTTACGTCACCAAATTCCAGCCAGGCTGGAAGCCCCTGCCGGAAACCGAAACAGAGGCCAAGACCCTAAAAGCAGAGCTCGAAAGCAATTACGATTTCGTATGCCGCTTAGTACCGAACCCTACCAAACAACAAATCCTGGATGAACTGGCTGCAACCAACGAGCGCCTCACTAAAAACGACCAGGTGCTGTACTTCTTCTCCATGCACGGCTTATACAGTCCTGAAAACGACCTGGGTTATTTGGTGGCGGCCGATGGCCAGTACCAGGATACTTATGCCCAAACCTACCTGAATTACAACGCTTTGCGTCCCTATTTCTCCAATTGCAAAGCCAAACACATGCTCGTTGCGCTGGATGCCTGCTATTCCGGCTCCTTTGGCACCTCCCGCGACAGGGCCCGACCAGATGCACCTGATTTTGTCAGCGGGCCAGATTGTGCTTCCCAGGTGGCGGCGGCGCTGCGTTACGATGGTCGACAATACGTTTGCTCTGGCAACAAAGATGCCCGCACACCCGCGCAATCGGCTTTTGCCTCAAAATTCCTGGAAGCCTTGCGCAAAGGCCCACGAGACGGACTGCTCTTCTTTGACGACCTCACCTATTGGCTGGGCAAGGTGCGCAATCCGGAACCCGAACACGGGGCTTTTGCTGGCCACCAGCCCGGCGGCGATTTTGTTTTCCTGTGCAAAAATGCCTGTGTCACCGCTCCTGCACTTGACCGCGACGGCGATGGCGTGCTTGATTCCAGCGATAAATGCCCGGATACCTGGGGAAGCCAGGCCGATGGATGCCCGACGGACATTAAAACCGACGATACTGCCCGTGACCTTGCTGCCTGGAAAACGGCTAAGCAGCGGGATACCGAAGCTGGCTACCAGGAATACCTGCGCTCATTTCCGCAAGGTGAATTCAAAGACCTCGCGAATGCTGCTTTGCGCCAGCGTGAAGCGGTAGCAGACAAACAGCGGGATGATACTGCATGGGAAGTCGCCATGGGAAAGAATACTACGGAAGGTTATGAAAAATATGTGGCGGATTTTCCGAATGGGCTGCACCGAGGCGAAGCTGATGGCGAACTGAAAAAAACGGAGATACCGGATTATATGATTTTAATACCGGGTGGCAGCTTTCAGATGGGAAGCAATGATGGGGAAGACGATGAGAAACCCGTGCACAGTGTTTCTGTGAACAGTTTTTATCTCGGGAAATACGAGGTGACCGTAGCGGAGTTCAAGGTATTTGTTGACGACAGCGGATACAAGACAGATGCGGAAAAAGAAGGAAAAAGTTGGGTATATACTGATAAATGGAAAGAACAAGGTGGTGTGAGCTGGAAATACGACACCCGCGGAAACCTGTTGCCTTCAACTGAGTACAAGCATCCAGTTTTACACGTCCGTTGGAATGATGCTGTGGAATACTGTAAATGGCTGTCAAAAAAGACAGGGCTGCGTTACCGACTGCCTACAGAGGCAGAATGGGAGTATGCAGCTGGTGGCGGTGCCAATGCCCGAACAAAGTGGTCGGGCATCTCCCATGAAACCCAACTCACACGTTATGCGAATATAGAAGGTAACAAAGATGGCTACCCATTAACGAGCCCTGTTGGTAGACTATTACCAAATGTGTTTGGCTTGTATGATATGACTGGAAATGTATGGGAGTGGTGTTCTGATTGGTATGATTCTAATTACTACAATACCAGCCCTTTCGACAACCCTATGGGCAATGCTTCAGGTTCTTATCGAGTCATTAGGGGTGGGTCTTGGTACAATAATTCTAAAGGCTGTAGAGTGGCAGAACGTTGTTACAATCCTCCCACCTATCTCTACGACTTCGTTGGTTTCCGTCTGGCCATGACAAAATAACCGAGTCAGTCCAAAGACCTCCGCACACAAGCCAAGCCCCCAACGTGCGCTAGCGCAAGGCTTCAGCCTTGTGGCTCGCTATTCGCGCTGGCTGTGCCAGCAACAGCAACCACCCAAGACCAAGAAAAAATATTCTTTCGAACACAAAAAAAATTTGCGTTCCCATTTCTACAGCTTTTGCCACCCACGTTACCGTTTGTCGGCACAGCCGACGCAAATAACCAGCACAAGGCTAAAACCTTGCGATAGCACGCGTTGAATGGCTTGGTTTGGGATAAGGCTTGGACAGGTTGAGTTCCAGCCCAGAGAAAAAAGCAGTAATAATTTAGCCAATCACCAACGCCAACAATTATCAAATTATCAAATTATCAAATTCTAAAAAAAGCTGACACCACCCTACTCACATATCCCCCCAACACACTTTCCACCAGCGCAAACCCTGCCGTCATTTGCATAAATGAAAGATGTGGCGGCATTACTTTTTTCTCCATCAAGAATACCAATGCCAAAATGTACCCCGGGATGAGTATCCAAACCATGCGCACCAAAGGCCCTGAGACATATCGAACCGTGGTTTCGGGATTCTTGTGCGCACGCAGGTAATCGTCGAGCACGATGTACAGGTATCCGGCAAGCGTGGGGGCAAGGATGCCCATGCAGGCCCAGCCTTGTTCGTCGTTGAAACCGCCGGTGCTCCAGTGGTAGCTGAGTCGGCCCAGCACCAAAAACTTGCCGACCAGCAGCATCCAAAGCAGGCGGGCTTTGAAGCGGTCTTCACGGATCATGCGGCTGGCAGCCTTGGGCGTTGGGGTTTGTGGCAATAGGTCGAGCGCAGCGAGCGCACCGTGGGTGATGCGTGCGTGTTCACGGGTGTAGTTTTCGAAGTCGAGCTGTCCGGTATTCCAGAGCTGACGGGTCTGTGCGAGACGGGCTTGCAGTGCAGTAATGGAATTGACAGCGGCTGACACGCCAGATTTTTCGGCATAATCGAGCGCAGCATCCAAAGCGGATTCAATGGCGCCATCGGATATTTGCCTTCTAATTTCGGAAAGGGTCATGGTTTCTCTAAATATGCTTTGAGTGCCAGTTGAAACTTGCGGTGAAAATCATCGAGGTAGTCGTTGAAATCGGGTTCCATATCCATGTAGCCGCTTTTTCGGGGCCGATATACTCCGGAGCCGAACTTGCCTGTGAGTTTTCCGCTGATACGGTCGCTGCCCGTGGCGTAGGTGAATTCAAATTCGAGGCGTTCGCGGCGCACATCGTTGCAATCCCAACCCAGCAACTTTACCCCCCGGCACCACATGGATTCCTTTTCATCGGTGAGCACCACCCGGCACAAGTCGGAAATACTGACGCGCATGGAAGTTTCATTGCGCGATTCTTCTTCAATTTCAGGTTTTCGGTCGTGGCAGTTAACTGCTCCATAGCGCCCGCTGAGAAAGGCCATGATGCTGTTGAACACATCTTCGGAAGTCCTGGCTTTTTTGATTTCGGTGGTCTTGCCCCTTGTCGTTTGTGTCAAAACAAGGGGTTTGAGCTGTATGTCCAGGGGCTTGTCCTTGCATTCTCGAATTTTAGAATCCCAGCGGATACTGCCGTTTTCTTCCCAGATGCCCACGTAAAAACAGGGGATATACGCGCCGTCGCTGTCGAGCACATACACTTGTACGTTTCCTTGTGCTGGCGGAATTTCCATAAAACTGGAAAAATTCCAGAAGAGTTTTTCTTCAATATCCTGTCCTGTTGCCAGATGATAGTCGTCTTTGCAGCGGTTCCACAGCGCGATGGCAGAATCGAGGTCGGTGGCATTCACCCGAAGCAGCATTTCCAGTTCGGTGCTGTCTTTTTTCAAGCGCAACTTGGTGACCTGAAGGGCCGCCCCAAGCCCCGTTTTATCGAGCCAACGTTGGTAGGCAACTGATTTCTGGTCAAAAAACGGAGTGTCCTTCTCGTTGAAAGTGATGGTTTGGGTCTTCAAATTTGGAATAAAACTTAAGCCCAGGAATAAAAGCAGCAGGAGTATTTGCTTTGGCGCCATGGTAAGGGATTTTTAGATTTTCAATGGTTGATGTGTACCCTGCAAATGTATAAAAGAAAATGTGAGGGATGGTACACTTCCAAACTTGCTACCATTAAATTACAGGAATCGCGCTACACTACCTTACCTTCGCCCCGAATCCAAATTATGCCATCATTCAACCTTTTCCTCACCCTGCTCCGCAAAGAATTCATCATCGAATTCCGGCAGCGCTACGCCATCAGCGGCATCGTGTTATACGTGTTTAGTATGGTTTTTGTGGTGTATATCGCCAGTATTAAGGTGCAGCCTCCTGTCTGGAATATCCTTTTTTGGCTGATAGTCCTGTTTGCGAGCATCAATGCGGTGGTGAAAAGTTTCGTGCAGGAAAGTGGCACCCGTCAGTTGTACTATTACCAACTGGTGGATCCGGCCATGCTGATACTGTCGAAAATCGTGTACAACAGCGTGTTATTGTTGGTACTGAGCACATTATCTTATGGTGCCTATAGCTTAGTGGCAGGCAATCCGGTGAAAGACATGCCGTTATTTGCTTTGGTTATTTGTTTGGGCAGTCTTGGCTTTGGCATTGCGTTCACCTTCATCGCGTCCATTGCGGCCAAGGCGAACAACAGCGCTACGCTCATGGCCATCCTAAGTTTCCCGATCATACTCCCCATTTTACTTACACTGGTGCGCCTTTCCGCCATCTCCCTCCGGTTGATCCAGGATACGGCCTACCAACGCGACATATACAACCTCCTAGCCATTGATGTCATCCTCCTAACCCTAACCTTCCTGCTCTTCCCCTTTATCTGGAGAGATTAGCCCAAACACAACGCCCCAATTATCACATTATCAAATTACCTAATCATCAAATTAAAAAAAATGTGGTGGAAAGCCTTATCCGTACTCCTTATTATATACGCTGTAGTTGCCGGCATGCTCGTTCCTTTGAAACCGGGGATAATATACCTAACACCTGAAACCGCAAAGACAGGAAAAGGTCCACTCCGATTTCAATTCCATGGCTACAATTCCTACTATACCAAGGCGGAGTCCAAGGCTATTCGGGTATGGCTCCAATACGATGAAACGCAGGCAATATTAGGCCAGGAATTGACGATTTTGAACGACACCACTTTGGAGGCTTCATTCTACACGCCTAGTATGCTGCCGCGCGAATCTCCTTCGGTGATGCTAAACGCAATTATTGACCACCCAAGCGACGGGGTTTCGCTGCTACCAAGTGCCGTTGAATTGCGTGCCGACACTGCCATGTTCACAACTCCAGTTCTTGATGGCGGCATCGATACCATGGCATTTATGGATGCCGTGACAGGTGAATACGTATTTTCTAGATTATCAGCAAAAGATTGGCGGCAAAACCCCGTCGAAAACCTGCACATAGTTAAAGACATTTCCTTCCCATACCGCAACGTAATCTACGAAAGCATCCGAAATACCTATTACCATGTGCCGATGTGGTTTGCGTTGATGTTTATGTTTTTGGCTTCGGTGGTGTACAGTGTCAAATATTTGCGCAGCCAGGATGGCGATGACGACCGCAAAGCCGTGGCGTTTACCGAGGCAGGCTTGCTTTTTGGGATAATGGGACTCGTGACAGGGATGCTTTGGGCGCACTACGCCTGGGGGGCCGCCTGGAGCAATGACATCAAGCAATTGATGACAGCAGTGGCACTTTTGATATACCTGGCTTACTTCATTTTACGGGCATCTTTTGACGAACCGGAAAAAGGCGCGCGGCTTGCTGCAGTGTATAATATATTTGCCTTTGCATCATTGATTCCGCTGCTGTACATTGTGCCGAGAATGTTTGCCAGTTTACATCCTGGTGCCACAGGAAGCCCTGCATTTGGCAGCCAGGACCTCGATAATACGATGCGGATGGTTTTTTACCCCTCCATCATCGGCTTTACTTTGCTGGGGGTTTGGATTGCACAACTGCGGTATCGGTATTTGAAATTACGCGATAAAGTGTTGGGCATTTATTAATTGTATTTATGGGCATTCCTTTTGTGTTTTCCGTTTTTTTTTAATAAAATATTTCTTTTTGAAAGATGAAATTTCTCAAAACGTTCAGATTTTTTATTTTAATTCTGTTTCTCACCATACATTTGCCTATCGTTCAAGCACAAGGCAATCGTGATTTCATGCGCGAAACAGGCAAGATCAACGTCGTAGTCGGGGTGATTTTGCTCATTTTCCTTGGAATCATCTGGTATCTTGTCCGACTTGATCGAAAACTAACCAAACTAGAGTATCAACTCAACGACGAAAAAAAATGAGTAGCCACATTAGCTTTTTTGAGAGTGTAGAAAACTACGTTGACAAAGCAGCCGCCTACACTGAGATCCCACGCGGCCTCGTTGAACAAATCAAAGCTTGCAACCTCGTCCTTCAAATCCGTTTCCCCGTACGCGTGGGAGATGATTACCAGGTTGTAGAAGCTTACCGTGTACAACACAGCCACCACCGGATGCCCACCAAAGGTGGTATTCGTTATTCCGAAGGCGTAAACCAGGACGAAGTAATGGCCCTGGCTGCTTTGATGAGCTATAAATGTGCCTTGGTCGACGTACCGTTCGGCGGCGCTAAAGGCGGCATCAAAATTAATCCTGCCAATTTCACCACCGAGCAGCTGCAGAACATTACACGGCGCTATACGGCTGAATTGGTCAAGAAAAACTTCATCGGCCCCGGCATTGACGTGCCTGCACCGGACTATGGAACAGGACCGCGCGAAATGGCTTGGATTTTGGATACCTACCAAGCATTACGCCACGGTGAAGTAGATGCCATTGGCTGTGTTACTGGTAAACCTGTTATGCTGAATGGTATTCGCGGTCGCAACGAAGCCACTGGTCGTGGTGTGTTTTATGGCCTGCGGGAATGCATGTCCTACGAGGAAGACATGAAAAAAATTGGCCTTACCAAAGGTATTGAAGGGAAAACAATGGTGGTACAAGGTCTTGGCAACGTGGGCAGCAATACCGCCCTCATCAGCCAGGAAGATGGAGATGTCAAAATCATCGGCGTTTCTGAACGCGAAGGATCTATTGTCAGCAACGATGGGAAAAGCATCGATGTTAGAAAGCTTTTGGCTTTCCGAGTAGACACCGGTTCCATCATTGGCTTCCCCGGTACGGAGCATATTGGCAATGCCCAGGCTATACTCGAAGTTGCGTGCGATATCCTGGTGCCAGCAGCGCTGGAAAACCAAATCACGCCTGATAATGCCGCCCGTATCAAAGCAAAAATCATTGCTGAAGCTGCCAATGGGCCAATTACCGCCGATGCCGAACCAATCCTGCTGAAAAAGGGCATTGTTATCTTACCCGACTTTTATATCAATGCTGGCGGTGTGACGGTTTATTATTTTGAATGGTTGAAAAACCTTTCTCACCACCGTTTTGGTCGTTTGGAAAACCGTTTCCAGCACAATGCGTTTGAACGCATCGTGAAAAAAGTGGAGGAAATGACTGGAAAAACCATCTCCGATCGCGAGCATGAGTTCCTGACACGGGGTGGCACTGAAATTGAATTGGTGAACTCGGGCCTGGAAGACACCATGATTACCGCCTACACACAAATAAAGGAAACTTACGCCGCACATCCGAAGATTGAAGACATGCGTACTGCAGCGTTTGTATGCTCGCTGAAAAAAATTGCGGGCGATTATATTTCCATGGGAATTTTCCCATAATCGTATAGGCAGAATTTTTTGCCGTATTTTCGGAAATTACAGCCGAATCAACGGCCTTTGTTTGGCTTTTTTGCCAAGAAGGTCTTTGATTCGGCTTTTTTTATTCGATTTTCTATATTCTTGATTTTAGGCAAATTTATGTTGGTCAAATAGCACAAACAAACAAAACAACAAGAATACATTTTGCCGATATGTGACAAAAAGGCTTTATTAACAAAATTTACAAAGGCTTGATTGCATTTTTCTTGTACAATATTTTTTTTGATCGTACCTTTGACCAACATTACTGCACCGAAATAAAATTTCTCACCTCTCATCTGAGCTATGTCTGACAAATTAGATAAAATTGACCTGAAAATCCTCAAAATCCTTCAGGAAAACAGTAAAATAACCAACCTTGACCTGTCCAAAAAAATTGGCCTATCACCAGCGCCAACACTTGAGCGCGTCAAGAAACTGGAACAAAGTGATATTATCCAAAGCTACCATGCACAAGTTAACCCACATCAGATGGGTTTGAATGTGAAAACATTTGTGTTGGTTTCCCTCGCCTGGAAGAAAGAAAATGCGTTGAACAGCTTCCTGGAAAAAATCTCTTCCATTGATGAAGTAACCGAGTGTTACATCATTACTGGCGAAGCAGACTTCCTGATGAAGATTGTTTGTAAAGACATTCCAACCTACGAGCAACTGCTGTTCAAAACCATCAGCCAAATCGAAGAGATTGAGCGTTTGAAAACCCTTATGACACTTTCCACCGTGAAGGATGCAAAGATTTTGCCGTTCAATTACGACGAAAAATAATTGTTCCAGTGTTTATTTTTTATCCCCTGTATTCATTTTGTGAGTACAGGGGCTTTTTTATTCGGCGTTACCCATCCATCGGGCGTTGCCCAATGTTAGTGATTGCGCCCCTTCAGGGCTTCCCCTCTTTCCAGACTTTGCCCATCAGGCGTTGCCCAATGTTAGTGATTGCGCCCCTTCAGGGCTTCCCCTCTTTCCAGACTT